>Ga0182004_10002509_pt1 | contig 14314 bp, 11 predicted proteins | sample Sormic07211540_1_FD_120479 | JGI IMG/M metagenome (GOLD analysis project Ga0182004, IMG submission 120479) | Endophyte microbial communities from Sorghum bicolor roots, Mead, Nebraska, USA - 072115-40_1 MetaG | ecosystem: Host-associated > Plants > Roots > Unclassified | place: USA: Nebraska...
TGCCGGTGCCGGTGCCGGGGCCCCATTGCATTCCCCTGCTCCCCTGCAACCACCCCACCCCATTATTCTTCCTCCCTTCTTCCACCCATTCCCTCCATCTCCAGCACGCTGCTCGGTCGGTGCTGCTCGTAGGCGTTGCCTGCTCCTCTTCGTGCCTGCCCGGCTCCATTGCAAGGTAAGGATGCCCGTACCGCTCCCCTGCTCTTCTTGCTTGCTTTTGCATTCGCTTCCGCATTGCATCTGGAGACCGGCCGGAGGCGTTCATCCGTGTTTCATGTTTGGACGCATTCACCGTGCGAGTGCTACTACTAATAAAAGGGTGCGTCCTTTCGAGCCCCGCGGTTGGTGGCTGGTTTAGCGGCCAAAGATGCCCACTTTTACCGCCGTGCTTGTTGAGGGATTCATAAAGCCTTGGAGGATTTTTTTTTTTGTGTGTGTGTGCTCAAAGATGATTTTTGTGTTTGTCAGAAAAAAAGAAGCATTTTTTTCTGGCTGCTTATGCTGCATTTTCATATTTTCTGTTTGAGGAATATGCTAGATTTTTACTGCTCTAGTAACTCTTTTTGGAGCTCTCATAAATTCCGTTTTTCAGTTCAGGGGGTTTGTTCAAGCTGGAATCTGTGCTTGAGTTGACATTTTTTCTCTCTCCAAATTTTCAGGTTTAAAGGAGTTGAAACGGAGAAATCTGGGGGTTTATGTCCATACTGCCTCCTGCAAAGATCAGCTGAAAGGGACAAGTGTTGTGGCTGAGCTAGCAGTACTACACCAGCTCTCTGATAGCTACGCACGCTCGCTCCAACTCCAATCTCCAATCTCCTCCAAGAAATGCGTCAGCTGCCGCGCTCTTGAATCATAACAGCAAGCTCCCAGCCTCCCAACCAATCCGTTGAGGAAGACAGTGAGTGATGGGGCTTCTGTGGGGTTCCTTGGCGTTTCTCCTCCTGCTCGTTGTCTCCCCCGCGCAAGCCCAGCTGCCTTCGCAGGACATCCTGGCGCTACTGGCCTTCAAGAAGGGCATCACGCACGACCCGGCCGGCTACATCACCGACTCGTGGAACGAGGAGTCCATCGACTTCAACGGGTGCCCGGCGTCCTGGAACGGCGTCGTGTGCAACGGCGCCAGCGTGGCGGGGGTCGTGCTCGACGGCCACGGCATCTCGGGCGTCGCCGACCTCTCTGTGTTCGCCAACCTCACATTGCTCGTCAAGCTCTCCGTGGCGAACAACAACCTCTCCGGCAGCCTCCCGAGCAATGTGGGCAGCCTGAAGAGCCTCAAGTTCCTGGATGTCTCCAACAACCAGTTCTCGGGGCCGGTACCGGAAGGTATCGGCAATCTCCGGAGCCTGCAGAACTTGTCGCTTGCTGGGAACAACTTCTCAGGGCCACTGCCTGAGTCCATGGATGGGCTTATGTCGCTGCAGTCGCTGGATGTGAGCCGCAATTCTTTGTCTGGCCCGTTGCCTGTGGCTTTGAAAGGGCTGAAGAGCTTGGTTGCGCTGAATGTGTCATATAATGCCTTCACCAAGGGTATTCCTTCTGGGCTTGGACTCCTCGTGAACCTGCAGTCTTTGGATCTGAGCTGGAACCAGTTGGAGGGTGGAGTTGATTGGAAGTTCTTGATTGAGTCCGCTGTTGCTCATGTTGACTTCAGCGGGAACCTGCTCACCAGTACTACGCCCAAAGAGCTCAAGTTTCTAGCGGATATTTCGGAGACAGTTCTGTATCTGAACCTGAGCAACAACAAGCTCACTGGATCGTTGATAGATGGTGTTGAGCTCTCTACTTTTGGGAGACTGAAGGTGCTTGATCTGAGCAACAATCAGTTATCTGGTGACCTCCCGGGGTTCAATTATGTTTATGATCTTGAAGTTTTGCGACTCGCAAACAATGCGTTCACTGGGTTTGTGCCTAGTGGGCTTCTCAAGGGTGATTCTCTGGTCCTAAGCGAGCTGGACTTAAGTGCTAATAACCTGACAGGTACTAATTCTACTTAACAATCCTTCTTTCAGCCCTCTTTTTCCTCTGTGAATGCCATACATCATGAAGATTACCTAGACCGATGTCTTTTTTTATTCAGAATATCAAGCACAAAAGTAGCATTGGTTAACACAACTTATGAAAAACATCAACCATTAATTCTGACATAGTACTTTATGTTTCTGATCCTTTATCTTGTCTTGTTTATGCAATCTAAATGACTAGTTGACCTGCTAATTACAAAAACAAAAGAACTGCATGATATATGTTAGAGTTTGCATGAGTACTTATTCTACTTTTACCTCTAGTTAAATTTTAAATGTCATTTTCAGTTAAAATGCACAAAAGATTTCTGTTTTTGGTACAAATGAGTGGAAGTCACATACTAATATTGTGACTTGTCTTATCTACCCTCTTACGTAGAGTTGCAGTGCAGTGTATCTCCATTGTAGTTATAGTACCTTACACTACTCTATGCTTCTCAATATTAGTACCTTGTCCTGGCCTACACAGTAAAGAACTAGGACATCTTGACATGTGGTTGGCTTTAAATATCGTGCCACTCCTTTCTAATATGAGCAAGTAACAGGACTAGGCTATGATTGAATTGAACTGTTGCATTTTCATGCTGCTGATCCTTGCTCATCTTGTTTCCTACTATGGAATTGACTAAAACTTCATTTGTTTTGTCCAATGCAACTAATGATCGGTTGTTTACAAATTTAGTGATAGTGTTGTTGATGTTGTAGCTAGACATCCACACACTCGGTTGGTTATATGCACTAGCATGATTGAGATGTATTGAACAAAAGGATATAGAAAAAGCTCTGTTAAGTGAAAACGATTTATGACAGCATTTGTGTTAACTGTTAAGTACTGGGGTTGGGATCAGTGGCGGAGCCAGAATTTAAACCTTGGGTATTCCCTTACGGGTGTCTGGTGGGCCACGCGCTCAATTGTTGTCTCTAACCTCATGACCGACGTGCGCTCTCGCCGGTCACCATGGAGGCGCAGGGTAGATGCAGCGCGCTGCACGCCCTACGCCGCTAGGAGCGCCGAACACTGGCAACCAACAATAATGCCGCCACCACGTCATGCCGACTAGAGTTAGAGATTTAAAAATGGGGATTATAGAATTGCCTCTCACTCATTTCTTATTCACTCACACGAAAGAATATTTTATTGTACATGTTGCTATGTGTATATTCTGATTTATATTGGAAAAAAGTTTAGAAGTAAGATATGATTTGACCGATATTTGGCAGCATGAGTCAATATGTATGTGTTCTAGAAATAATAATTAGGTTCTAATTTGCAGAAATAATAAAATAGAATAATTTTGACAATCGAAGTAATATAGAACCTGTGTGGAAAAAAAAATATAAGGATATATAAAAAATAAGAAACTTTATTAGCTCCTTAATATAGAAATGCTAATATATCAAATATACATATGTATAAATATATCTATATATACTTAGTGCATAAGAAAGTTGGGTATTCCTGGGAATACCAGGAATACCCTCTGTATCCGCCTATGGTTGGGATATATGTCCTGATGGAAAGATTTCTTGCTGATGAAATCAGAAATAACAATGGGCACACCATACAAATCTCATGTTCAGCTAAACTAAACTGCACCATGAATTTCTGGTTTTAGTACATAATAAATGGAAGTAACATGTGCATCTGTTGTGTATTTCTTTTATTTAATCTCTTCTACTACTAGTTCTGTAGAATTGTAGTGCAATGTATCTACCATTCTAATTATAGTACCTCACTACACTCCAAGCTTCTCAAAATTAGTGCCCTGACATGACCTACTAAGTAAAGAACTAGCCATCTTGTCTATTGGTTGACTTTAAAGTAGTGTTAGTCCATACAACCTGTGAAAAAAAATATCAAACATAAATTCTCATCTAGCACTGTGTATCGTTGTATACAAATGATGATTTGAACTGCTGATTACGCAATAATATGAACTGAATGCTATGTGCAATGTGCTTGAGTCCGCACCAGTTAGCTTATTCTGTTTTGCCCCTTAGGTAAGTTCTATATAGAGCCTTCATCAGCATAAAAGATTCTTTGTGCAAATGTGTGCTCATAATGTTCCCTACTGTGCCATTACCTAAAACTTATTAATTTTGTCCAGTGCAACTAATGGGTTGGTTCTCGTTCCAAAACTCGCTGATAACAAACTTGATATGGTAGTTATATATGCATAGAGGCAGACTGGTTAATGCAGTGGCTTGAGTTAGCATTTATAAAGGAAAGGAGATAAAACAACAGGCAACGTAAATAAAAAAGTTCTGTTAAATGGAAACGAGTACTTGATTTGCGGGCATGTACCCTGATGGCAAGATTTCTCAATAATAGAAGCAGATAATGTAGCGGGCACAATATACTAATTACGGACGTCACGTCCAGTTAAACTGCACCATAAATTTCTGTTATATTACAAAGGCATGGAAGTAATATTGAAATATGTGACATGTAATTGTTTTATCATTTATGACCTTGCAGTGCAGTGTTTCTCCACCATTCTAGCTACAGTACCTTACACTACTCTATGCTTCTCAAAATCAGTACCCTGCCTGGCCTACAGAGTAAAGAACTAGGACATCTTGCCATGTGGTTGGCTTTAAATGTTGTGGACTCCTTTCCGATATAATAAAGTAACAGGACTAGCAGCTCCAGCTGTATAAACTATGATTGAATTCAACCAGTGCATTTCATGCTATGCTAATGATACCTGAGGTCATGCAAATCAGGCTTTCTTTGTGTAAAAGCAATGGACTTGCCCCTAGAATTCAGTACATTAGCAAATACTGTAAGACTGCACAGGACATGAATGTTAAGTGTGCTAATTCATTTACAGTGTTTGCATATTTCCTTTGCTATGATGGCATTCCTTATGATGATAGTATGAGAACCACTCATTTTTCTTTTCTTTTGTACTAAATGTATTTACTTTACTGCACAGGGCATATCAATATGATCACATCAACTACTTTACAAGTCCTTAACCTGTCCTCAAATGCTCTTTTTGGGGATCTTCCATTGCTTGCTGGGAGCTGCACTGTGTTAGATCTTTCAAACAACAAGTTCAGAGGAAATTTGTCAGTTGTTGCCAAATGGGCCAGTGATTTGGAATATGTTGACCTTAGTCAGAACAACCTAACTGGTACAATTCCTGATGTGAGCCAACAGTTCCTCCGCCTAAACTACCTAAATCTTTCCCGTAATGCTCTATCTGATACCATCCCTGAGGCTATTGTTCAGTACCCCAAACTTACTGTGCTTGACCTGAGCTCCAATCAGTTACGTGGTTCTATGCCTGCTGATTTGCTAACTTCGTCCATGCTGCAAGAACTCTACATTCAAGATAACATGCTTTCTGGTGGCCTATCCTTTCCTGGTTCGTCATCCAAAAATTTGAGCCTTCAAGTGCTTGATATTTCTGGGAATCACTTCAATGGAAGCCTCCCTGATGATATTGCCTCCTTATCTGGCCTTCGAGTTCTTGACGTTTCAACAAACAATTTCTCTGGTCCATTACCTGCTGCTGTGAGTAGGCTTGGGGCTCTTACTGATATTGATATATCAACGAATCAGTTCACTGGGCCATTGCCTGAGGATCTTCCAGATAACCTCCTATCCTTCAATGCATCCTATAATGACCTTTCTGGTGTTGTGCCAGAGAATTTGAGGAAGTTTCCAGAATCTTCTTTCCATCCTGGGAACTCAAAATTGGAGTATCCTGCTAGCTCGTCTGGATCTGGCAATTCCCCATCTGGGTCAGGAGGTGGAAAATCACTCAGTACAGGTGCTAAAGTAGCAATTGTAGCAGCTAGCATTGTTGTTCTTGTCATCCTTATACTTATTGCTATTGTATGCCACTACAAGCGAATCTCACGGCAGTTTCCTAGCTCTGAAAAGGTTTCAGACAAGAGCCTCCACAGGGCTACTAAAGACAGTGCTGGTATGAAAGGAAAAGACAACAAAGGTGGTTTGGTCTCAGCAGATGAACTTGTTACTCCTCGAAAAGGCTCTACATCTGAAGCACTTAGCCAAGAAGAGAAGTCAGCTGCTGGGGGCTTTTCACCATCTAAGGGCAGCCGCTTCTCTTGGTCGCCAGATTCTGGAGAGGCATATGGCCAGGAAGGATTGGCACGGTTGGATGTGAGATCGCCTGATAGGCTAGCAGGGGAGTTGCATTTCCTGGATGAAACAATCACACTAACGCCAGAGGAACTTTCAAGGGCACCAGCTGAAGTTCTAGGCAGGAGCAGTCATGGGACTTCATACAGGGCAACCCTGGAGAATGGTGTGTTCCTGACTGTGAAATGGCTGAGGGAAGGTGTTGCAAGGCCGAAGAAAGAGTTTGCAAAGGAGGCCAAGAAATTTGCAAACATCCGTCATCCAAATGTGGTTGGTTTGCGTGGGTACTACTGGGGTCCAACCCCACATGAGAAGTTGATCTTGTCAGATTATGTTGCGCCAGGAAGTCTCGCGAGCTTCTTATACGGTAATGCCATCATCTACTGATTACCTTTTTCTGCAGATGCCTTAATCTTACTCTCTGTAGTGTTGTGCATAATTCATGTGCATGTCATACTAGCAGTTTCCTCTTGGACCGATAACTAAAATTTCAGTCATCTACTCTGCTGAGATGGTTCTCTGATTGCACAGATCGACCAGGAAGGAGAGGTCCTCCACTGACCTGGGCACAGCGACTGAAGATTGCAGTTGATGTCGCACGTGGCCTGAACTACCTCCATTTTGACCGTGCAATGCCCCACGGAAACCTCAAGGCCACCAACATCCTGCTGGACGGCCTTGACCTCAACGCCCGCGTCGCCGACTACTGCCTGCACCGCCTGATGACACAGGCTGGAGTCGTGGAGCAAATCCTGGACCTGGGTGTGCTTGGCTACCGTGCCCCAGAGCTGGCAGCCTCCAAGAAACCGTCTCCCTCGTTCAAGTCCGACGTGTACGCCTTTGGCGTTGTGCTTCTGGAGCTCCTGACAGGCAGGTGCGCTGGGGACGTCGTCTCGGGGTCTGAAGGTGGCGTCGACCTCACTGACTGGGTCAGGCTGCGGGTGGCAGAAGGACGGGGATCTGACTGCTTCGATGTCGCTATGGCCTCGGATTCAGAGAACCCACAGGCTGTGAAGGGCATGAAGGAGGCCCTGGGCATTGCACTGAGGTGCATCCGGCCGGTCTCTGAGAGGCCGGGGATCAAATCTGTGTATGAGGATCTTTCATCAATCTAGTTAGCTAGCCTCATTGCGTAGCTTTAGATTAACACTGCGTGTTAAAATGTGTGCGTGCTGTGTCTTGGACTCATAGAACTTCGTAGCGAATCCAAGTGTTATTATGGCCTCACCTTGATGCCAGCAATTTGAAATGAAGTGCCTCATTGGTTGCCAAAGTGTTTGCTGTTTCAGTGTTTGTGCAATATCCTTGTTTGCAAGTTGGTTTTGGTACCAGTGTACTCATCTGATGTGATTACGTGACTGCTGCTAAATGAACTGCCCAAAGCACCACTTTGACATGGATTCATGACTTCCTTCGGTAACTGATGATCGCACATGCTTATGTATCCAAATAATGACATAGTAACAATTTATTTACGTCAGAAAAAAGGGAAACATCCTATTGAAGAGGGAATCTATCTCGCTGTTATAAAAGGCATGTTTAGATCACCTTTGAATTATTAGAAGAGCTTTTTAGCTGTATGGCCATGGAAAAAATGCATCTTTCTTCCATAGCTCTCTTTTTTTGAACTTACCTATTTGGCTCCACAATGAAATTTCTGTTTTTGACACTTAACAGATTTAAATCAAGGGTAATGAAAAAATAAAACGCAGAGTTAAATGGTCATTTTACCACTAAATCATAATTATTAGATATTATGTTTTTACCAAGTTTATTGTATAATTAAGCATTTTACCAAGTTTATTGTAAAAAACATAATTAGATCACCTGATGAACCAAACCGTATTAGGTATTTATTTGTATCGAATTATGTTTTTACCGAGTTTATTGTATAATTAAGCATATCTACTAGTAAATTATGCATTTTATCCTTCGATTTTGTGAGTTATCAGTACATGGGCTGGGTTTGCATTGTACAGGCGCTTAGACAATGGCGTTACGTGGGCTGGGTTTGGATTGTTTAGGCGCTTTGATAATGGCCCTAGACGTCATGAACTCATGATTCACTGGGTCTACCACTGCTAATGTCTGAGAATATAGTTCTAGCAATTTCAATCAAAGTATGCAGAATGATGTACACTAACTGGGATTATAGTAGGTAAGATTTCATTAGATCTGAAGCAACAATATTCTACTCTACTTGTTTAAAAGTGTTGACCCATAAAATCCTTTTGTTTTCTATCATATCACCGAGGCATCTCAACAGATTGGTGGTTATGATCTGCATTATTGCCCCCATTTCGATTAGTTTAGTTGTCTGCCCAATTGTTCAAATTAAGTAATGAACTTGTTTTAAACGAAGAGTTGACCTGTGAACCCATTTATCTTTTCAGCATGGAGATAAAGGCATCTCATCGGATTGGTGCTAAAGTTTTTTTTTTGAGGAAAGATTGGTGCTAAAGTTATGTATAAGAAGGCACAAGCATCACATAAAGATGCACCCCAATGCTCTGAATCCTCAATACCAGCAAGAAGTGATGGTTCAAGTTGATTATCCCATAGAGAGCTAATAATAACAGAAAACCCCCTAAATTCCCAACTATATAGAGGCCAGACATCTTCTTGGAGAGCATAGACTGAACCGAGTTCTTCCATCCTCCTGCCGGTCACAGGCTCACGACCACCGTGCCAGCAGCTCTTGTTCTTCAGGAGGTCCTCGCTACCACGCATGGTACGCAAATCAACATCATCATCCATTGTTGCAGACCTCTTCCTTCGTCCATTGCTTTTATACATGTTGAGTTTCTGGTCGACAACCTCTCCATTTTCATTTTCCTCAGAAGCTCTTGCTCAGGACGATGACAAAGGGGAAGAGGTCCAAGAGACGGAGGTCCTCGGCGGCCAGCCTCACAGATGATCTTGTCGTCGAGATCCTCTGTCGCCTCCCAGCCAGATCGGTCTGTCGCTTCAAGTGTGTGTCCACGACCTGGCGAGACCTCATCTCTGTCCACAACAGGAAGCTCCCCCAGTCCCTGTCCGGCATCTTTACCATGCACGATGCCGAGAATATGATGGGATCAGTTCCACATTTCACCAGTGTTTTGGGCAGAGACTGCCCATTGGTCTTCCCCTGGTTCGATTTCCTGCCAGCAAACCGAGTCTATCTTTTGGACTGCTGCAATGGACTTGTCCTTTGCAACTACTGGCCTAGGCCTGCCATCGATGGTTGCCACTTATTTGTGTGTAATCCCGCCACGAAAAAATGGGTGGAATTGCCGGATTCCAACCTAGGAAACAGGCCCCGATATTACTGTCTTGGTTTTGATCCCACAGTGTCACCCCACTTTTATGTGTTTGAGTTCTTTCGAGACCATGATGAAGACTTCAACTTATTGGTAGCTGGAGTGGAGGTGTATTCATCTGAGACAGGACAGTGGGTTCGTATGGAGGACAATGGCATTAGCTCTCATGCTTGTCATACTGGCTTGCATGTCTTTCTGAACAATGGACGTGTACACTATCTCACCGATGATCCTGCTATAGCTGTGGTGGACACTCAGGGGAAAGCATGCCAGAGCATACCTGTCCCTGACAACAGGGATTATGGTTTCATTCAGCAGTCTCAGGGCCATCTGTATTATGCTAATTTTGAGGCAGATAATGAAGATCAGGTGGTTCGATTTGTAGTTTATGTTCTTGAGGACTATGACAACCAACGGTGGACGCTGAAGCATACAGCTGAGGCTTTTGATGTACTTGGACGAGGAAGTCATAATCTTGCACGGGACTTTGAGTGGGTTGCAATTCACCCGGACTGCAACATGATCTTCTACACTGTTGGGTGGGAGAAAACACTAATGTCCTATGATATGGATCGTCGGCAGGTCCAAGTCATCTGCACTCTTGGACAGGACACTCGGGAGGCATACTTGCCGTATGTGCCGTTGTTTTCAGAGTTACAGGCTTTGCACATATGACACTCAATAGTTATTATTGCCATGTATCGCGTGACTACCCTGCTTTTGCTTTTGGAGCAATGTTGGTTCATTCTGTAGCGAACTTGGCTTGCTAATTGCTCCAAGAACTGTTATATTAAATTTTTAATGATTAAAGTACAATTCGTTTTAACTTATTGTCTTCTCTTTATCTCAATGGCTCTAAACATAAGTAGATCCATGTCTTCCTGTAGTATTTTAGTTTCAAAATGTCTTCCTGTAGTATTTGAGCAACCATCTGGGGTATATTTAGTCTACAAACTACATATATCTAATATGAATCGTCACTTGTCTGCTAATAATGTAATGTGAGATCAACACATATTCTGTACTTCTTGATAGACTTTAAATGAAGACAAGTTCACTTCATCTCTTCCTGATGTATCCAACATGAGCTCAGGCTGCACCATTCTTTAGAAGTAGCTTCTGTCCCATGAGCCCTCTTTTTTTCTTAGTACATGTGAGGACTGCCCTGTTCAAAGATTAATGTGTACAACTAAGTTATGGAATATAACTTATACATCCAACTTTACATCTAATTAAGCACTCATCAAGTTATATATATTTAAGTTATACAAACAAGTTATACACTTAACTTTCTAAAAAAATCCTTGCCTTCTTTGTGAATTAATGAAGCTAAAATTAATAGAAAACAATGATCCAAGCCTGATAAAGCACCTATTGAGCAAATATTAAATATTTCTTTATAATAAAGAAAATATAGATGTGTAAATAAATAACCGAAAAAAATAAGAGAAAGGAATATAAAAGTGCCTTTGGAGCTTCTCAGGTGGTCGCGTATAGATTGGGTTGGCCAATCGTCTAGCACCGTCTCTCCATTCGGGACACCCCTTTTGCCTATCGTTTCGTCGATGTCGCCAATGCAACCTTCCTCCGGATGGATCAAGCTAGCTTCCTCCATTGTGATCAAGCCCTAGCTAGGTGCTTGCATCGACTTCTCCTCCAACTGATGAATCGGCGAATTCGACTGACGCGGTCGGGCACCAGCCACCAGCAATCTAATGGTAAAGAAAACTGACGGGCTCGTTGAGGACGCCGATCGACGCCCGTGCCCCGTCAGTGACGACATGCGGTTGAGAGATGGACTTGGTGTGCTCTCCGCCAGCCCAGACTCCTCCGTCCTCTCTCTGCTCCGGCATATATATCTCAGATCGATCGAGGGCGAACTGTGAATGAACTGAAGACACACGCGCGCAGCCTGGCCTCATCGATTCCTGCTAACTAGGATGGCTGATCGATGCTCAACTCAAGCTTGTGATCGAAAGCAGGAGTACATGTATGAGATGAGATAGCCTTGGATTTCCAGATCTCCCTCGATCGACTTGCAAGCTAGAGCCTGTCAAGGCCACCATGCATGCATTCACCTTGGAGCTTAGGGCGGCGTTGGGCTGTTAATTTGGTGCCGCTTATTGCCGTATTGTTCGATCGATCTCTCGGTCACCATGAGTGGTAGTGACGCTACTAACATACATCCTGTACGTATGCAATCTCGCTGAGACTGGAAGGAGGGGAAAACAGAGAATATTTTCGTACTAAGTATATATATGCTAGTAGCTCGAGAGATGGTTCAGTTTTATAGCGTGGCCTTGTTTAGTTGCCAAAAAAAATTTGTAAAATTTTTCAGATTCCTCGTCACATCGAATCTTTAGACGCATACATGAAGTATTAAATATAGACGAAAATAAAAACTAATTGCATAGTTTGGTCGGAATTGATGAGATGAATCTTTTGAGCCTAATTAGTCCATGATTGGACAATATTTGTCACAAACAAACGAAAATGCTACAGTACCTGTTTTGCAAAATTTTTTGGAACTAAACAAGGCGTGTCAGCTATCATGGTCATGGGTGGAGGAAGTGGAGAATACGAAGGATGGGTGGAGGAAGTGGAGAATACGAAGGGAGGCCACAGGCCGGATTAAAGATGGCAACAGGGAATTCCCGTCGGTCACCCTGGGCATTCGATACTTCGGTTCAGTTCGGTACTTCGGTTTTCATAAAAATTCGGTTCTTCGAAAAATAGGTACCTATCGGTTTCTTCCAAAAATCGGTACAAATTCAGTTTTGGTACTTTCAGTTCGGTTTCGGTATTTACCGAAAAATAACGAACTGATCACATAAACATATAATAGCAAGTTCAAAAGCTAATTTTGACATAATTTGGAAATAATTCTTAAAGAATATTAGTGTCAAATACATACATATATAAGTCTACCAAATTATATGAGTAAAGTACCACATGTATAGAATATAATAGACTAAAATAGTGTTATTAATAATATAACTACACTTAAACTCAGCACATTTCGGTAAATTCAGTTTCCCGAGGTACAGTACCGAATTTACCTTGGTAAATTCGGTTTCTGAAATTCGGTTTCGGTATTTTTGGTTTGGTTCTCGGTATTTTGTGCCTATGCTGACCCGTCGGGTTCTAACTCTCTGTCCCCATCCCCGTGAGGTCCATATTTCCCCCATCCCCGTCCCCTTGAAGACTCGCGGGGGACATTTTCTCCCCTCCCCGTCCCCGCGGAGAATACATACCCGACGGGGATCCCCGTCCCCGTCCTCACGATGAGATAAAAAAATCAACTAAATCAACAATCCAAAACTGAAAAATACTAGAAAAAACTCATCTTACAACCAAACGAGATTATAAAATACTTTACGAATTACAAGTCCCTTTTACAGATCTCACCTTATAACTCCCTAGATCTCATAAATGACAAATGAATGATGATTTGACTTCAGCACATTGAGCGAGCAGAGAAAACTCGAGTATCCAGACTGAGGAGAGAAAGCAGAGATTGATTGGGCAGCGTCCCTGGGCAGAGACCGACCGAATGCACGCAGTCATGCCGACCGGTGGCGCATGTCCTCCTCTGCTCTTCATTGCATGCATGGTGATGGCGACTGCAGATTAGGGGTGATGCCTGATGCGGGATGGACGAGCTGAGCCTGCGCAAGCCGAGCATCACGTATCAGCAGTACCGCAGGAGGCGCTGCAGCACCATGGCACTAGGCAGAGCCCTCGCGCAAATTGTGCCCAGCAGCTATCGGTAACTGGGGACGATGTGTCCGCGCCTGGCGTGGATGCGTGAATTGCTGAATGCGGCGACTGTGGGAGGGATGGCTGAGTGGGGATACTGGGAACTAGGGTTAGACTTTGCTTATATACTCCATATGCTTGATGGGCTTGGGCCAATTTTAGGCTAAATTCCAACTTGTTACAGTTCACATACGGACTATACTCCTTAACAGGGCGGGGATGCGGGGATCGGGTACGGGGGATGGTGAACCATCCCCGTCCCCGCCAGGTCCGACGGGAATTGATTTCCCCCGTTTTCTTCCTCGTGGGGCTTAAAATCTCCCCATCCCCGTCCCCTAATAGGGGAATTCCCTACGAAAAATCGGGGATCAGGTCCCCATTGCCATCTGGAGGCCGGATACGAAACGGACTAACGGAGAGACACCTGAGAGGTGGCCAAGCAATAGATAGGTGAGGAGACGATTGGGGTGGGCTGCAACTACGTGAAGTTAGCGAGTTGTGGGACTCTTTGATGACGAGGTTTCATGAAATCGCACGAAAATATACTATTGGGGTTCTCCTATATTTAGGTACAGAAAATAATGTAAACTTCTCTAAAAAAAACTAATAATCATTATCATCATCATCATCATCATCATCATCATCATCATCATCACACTATAAAAGAGCGAGTTTTTTGAGAGAGGCTCTCTCTCTAATAACCGTTCGATCTGAATTTCGTGTTATATGAGCCTTTCATCATACGTGATCTTACATCTTATACGTATAAAATATAAACATCTACAACTCAATCTCACATCACGCACATACAATCCTAAATGGACTCTATGATCCTCTATTCTTGTGTCAGGACTCCACGACTCCCTCTATTCCCACGTCAACACGTGAAGAAAAAAAAATTTGATCTTTCAAGATAGAACCTCCTCGTGCATGTGTGCACTTCATAATAATAATAATAATAATAATAATAATAATAATAATAATAATAATAATAATAATTATAATAATTATAATAATAATAATAATAATAATAATAATAATAATAATAATAATAATAATAATAATAATAATAATAATAATAATAATAACAACAACAACAACAACAACAACAACAA
>Ga0182004_10002510_pt1 | contig 14312 bp, 14 predicted proteins | sample Sormic07211540_1_FD_120479 | JGI IMG/M metagenome (GOLD analysis project Ga0182004, IMG submission 120479) | Endophyte microbial communities from Sorghum bicolor roots, Mead, Nebraska, USA - 072115-40_1 MetaG | ecosystem: Host-associated > Plants > Roots > Unclassified | place: USA: Nebraska...
AAACACACACACACACACACACACACACACACACATATATATATATATATATATATATATATATATATATATATATATATATATATATATATATCACTTGCTTGAATGTGTTGGAGTGCACCAAGGCTCAGATAAGTTACAGCAGGTGTTTCTATATTCTATCCACCCTCTAAAGAACAGTAAGATCACATCCAAAACTATGATATAGATACTATACTTTATTTTTGTTAGGTTTAGACTTAGAGCTTGAGAGCTTTGAGAGATTGGGTTGGTGTGCCCTTGAGCACTTGAGCTCACTGTGACCTTCTGGAGAACTTGTACTTGTCTTTCAAATAGCGACCCTATGTTCTTCATGTAGAGCATCGAATTGATGTGCTAGCTAGGACGAGAAATCCCCCCTCCTCCGTGTGGATAAGCTCCATAGTATACACAACATCAAGGTGACCATAGGAGTCTAGTAGTGGTGATGAGACTTCGTCACTTATGGCACTAGCCTTTAGTTGGTGGAAGACTTGTGTGACAAATTCAACACCGTGACCAGTGAAACCTAGTGATTGGAAGCAAACTTTGTTGTGGCTTCAATATGGACTTGAGGTTGCAATTCGACAACCGAGATATAAGGGGATATTGTTGCATCTCTGGGAGTTTGCTCTCTCATACTAGCTCTCTATATCATTAACTCTTTTTTACTTACCAAAAGCCAAACATGTTGAGCCCAAAAGGCAAACACACTATGCACGTCTTCCATCAGCAATGGCAACGACTTTGAATTGAATCAAGTAAAAGTTAGAAGGGTTTTTGGATGTAATTTAATATGTATAATTATTTTATAAGAATATTGCTTTGGATACATATTAAGTGTGAAAAACATTATATATACACATTGAGTATTATTTTTTATCATGTTTATTAAGGGCCTTAAGTTTTAGTTTGGCTTCGGGCCCAAAAATCATCAGGACCCTCACTGGGACCTAGGCCTAGGCCCACCCTTAGTTTGTTATCAAAGTTATCTAAATTTGATCAGTATATAAAAAATATATTAACATTATAATATAAAATAAATACGCTATCAAAACATAGTAGATCGTGCGAACTAAGAGCTTAACCGGTTTGGTTTCTTTATAATGCAATCTGTCTACCCGAATTCAAGCCTTCAACATTATGTGAGCGATTGCATCCTTTGTAATTTAGATGTTGCGGTTGTTTGTTTTTGTGTGTTTTCTTCTTATTATTATTTTGTAAATCTGGTGTAAGATAAAGAACTTTGACTTTAGACAAAATTAAATCGACTTGGAATTTGCTAGGAGTAACCAGCGGAAGGTGGATGATTATAACTTTGGATCGGATGAAACCTGTCTTACATCAGTGCCTGTATGATTCATGCAGCGATGTGCGGTAGGGAGGACAGCTGACCTCACTAGTCACAACCACCTTGACGCCTGACCCATATTTTAATTTGTTATAGTTAGTCAGCATTATCTCTCGTAAACTAATTCAACAGAAGAAAACAAAAGGAAATCACCCTTAAATACCGGCCTCTTGCCGCTTTGTGAGCCGGCCGTGAGCTGCGGCTCGTGGTAGTTCAGAGGAGATGAGGAACATGAGGGATCACCTGCAGGAAATGGCCGGCGACGTTGTTGCGCGCTGTGCGCCGCGGACTGTTGTGTTGCAAGGGATTGGCCGGAAGAGCAGGAGGAGGAAGATGGCGGTGGCCAGGCTCGGGGGGAGGAGCGCCAGGCCGCGGCGCAGATTCCTGGGGACGACGGCGCTCCGAAGAAGGCTGCGCCTGAGGTGGGTGACGGCGCTGTACAGGCGTGCCCTGCGGCGGCTGCGCGCTGCCTGCGCCAGCAAGGCCGTCCAGCGCATCCTCGAGGGAGCTGCACTGGTTGGCGTCGTGCGCCTGGACACCGGCGTCTGAGCAATCAGCTCGTAGCCCGTGGCCGGCTGTCTGACTCCATGACGCGCAAGCGCACGGTGGGATTCTCACGCTGGTCGGTAGAGTGATGCGCGGTTGCGACTGTGTGATTCATTCCATCGTATCGTACGCACGGGATACAGTACCAGTAGATGAGTGGAAACTGCATTTCTCTCTCTAAGAGATCGTCGTACTACCGTGTTTGTAGTTTGTGTCTTTGGATGAGGGTTTTTTAGTCAATGGAAGGTGCTCTATCTTGTTATTTCAATAGGGGATTGAATATTGAAGGTGCACATATGGATATGATTTATATACATTATGTGTTTATAGAGGTGAGTGTGTATGCGTGTTGTAGGCGTCTACATTGTACTGAGCCTTCTGTTCGTTTGGCAGAAAAGTTATGGTTGAAAGTATTATTCGCTAATTTATTATAAAAGAAAAATATTGTGACTGATAGATTCGGCAGATAAGCTCAAACTAACATGCTCTATTTTTTTTTTAAAAAAATACCCAACAATGGTGAAAAACAGAAAATGAAAGGATGAAAAAGATAGAAATAAAGCCATGCCTGAGTGCAGCCAACTCCTGCCAGATTACAGCCACTAGTTGTATATCCATTAGTGCTCTGTTGTCACGTATACTCGTCGGCATCTTTCTTTCCAAATGACCCATGTCGTAAATGTGATGATTTGGCTTCAATTGCGTACTGCCCAATAGATCAGATCATCAAAGTTTCAGACTGTTAACCGATTGCCTTAATTGGTTGAATGTTGTAGGTGGCCAGAGTTTGTTGCGCTATGTGTTGCCAGACTCTTTTGGCATAAAAAGAGCAGTTTGCAAACCATGTGTGTCATTGATTCGTTCCATATTCCGCACAACTGAAAAAAAATTAGGCCTTGTTTAGTTCTCAAAAAAATTACAAAATTTTTCAGATTTTCTGTCACATCGAATCTTTAGACGTATGCATGGAGTATTAAATATAGACGAAAATAAAAATTAATTGCACGATTTGGTCGGAATTAACGAGATAAATCTTTTAAGCCTAATTAGTCTATGATTGGATAATATTTGTCAAATACAAATAAAAGTGCTACAATGTCGATTTCCCAAATTTTTTTGGAACTAAACAAGGCCCTAGGTGTGCCTATTCTCCTCGCTTAATTATTCGGTCCGACGTGGGCAGCTTCCTTTGCAATAGTAGACAGAGGAAGAACTTGCATTTATTCCTCCACCTTTGTTTTCAAAATATTTTCTCACTTGTAATAATCCTCTAGATGAGTTGAGTGTAGCCCCAATCTCTCGAACTAGACCATTGGCAGACCCAGATGCTTTACTTTCCATGAGGATCCCCTGGCCAAACGCAGAGCATAAAGACACTCACAATGCAGACTCAGACTCTATCACAGAGTCCAAAACAATTAATTACATATTATTTATGGTATTTTGCTGATATGGTAGCATATTTATTGAACAAAGAGGTAGAAAAAATAAGACTCTAAGTCTTATTTAGACACTAAGTACACATTGTTCGAGGTAATAAATAACTTTAGACTCTATGATAGAGTCTGCATTGTGAGTGCCCTAAAGAGACCGATCAGCAGGCAGACCATCTCAAATGAAATCAGCTGCCGAAAAAGCGCTTAAAAAAGGGCAATCGCGGAGCTGTGTGACTCGGCAGTCGGCAACAAGAATCATGGAAGTCACACGTCCTTGTTCGACTGCTCTACTTGGCCTACATCTGGAACAAACACGCACACGCCCCGCAGGAGCAACTGACGCGGCGCGCGGGAGGTCCACCGCCACTCCACCTTGACTCCACTAGACCACCACGGTCCACCACCGTCCACGCCATCGATGGGCGCCCACCAACTCACCAAACAATAAAAATATCACGATCCCTAGTAGCCGCGCGGCTCGGCGCTCACTGGTCACGGCCTCGCCCTAGCTTTCTGAGAAGATCTTCTCTGCCTCTGTCGCCGCAGCCCCACAACACAAAGAAACACAACATTCCTCGTCCCCTCGCTCTTGTTGATAGTCCCCACGCGCACAACACGGCAAGACAGGATCCCGTAATCGTCATCGCTAGAAAAAAAAGTGGCAATCGTGATGGGGCCCAACAAATTGAGTTGCCTGGCGTAAATGAGCCGCTGAGCCCATCTCACCCTAGGGATACAATAGTACGATACAATGGCAGGTCAGGGCAGAAAATGGAAATTTACTGTGTCTATGTGAACGAAACCGACAAAAAAGAACAGACGGCAACTACCACCACGACTACTACTAGTACTAGCCAAGACGGGTGAGACGTGTGGGGAGAGAGAAGGGAGCGGGGCAGGCAACCCAACACGATTTCTAGAGTAGATCGGGCCGTTGCGAGTGTGAGACGAGGCCATGAGGATTCGAAAGCGCACCCCTGCTAGGGAAGCATCGCCGGGACCGCCGCCTCCTCCTCCTCCTCCTCCCCTGCAGCTACAACAAACCATGGTGAGATGTTGGCACTTTATTGATTTGCCTGTGGTCACTTGTGCGTATCTACTGCACACGCCACATGACCATATGGTCTGGCTCCCGATCTGTTCTTGTGCTAGGGCATGTTCGCCATCCATGCCGAGAGCCCCGTCGGGAGGGGAGGTGTTGTAGCCCGCAAGCGGCGATCTTTCTTCCTTGTTGTACTACTCACCACTTGCCTGCCTGTCGTTCTTGGTGTAGGAGAAACCACAGGAGGACGAGGAAAAGGAGATAGAGGAGGAGGAAAAGTGGGCGATCCTCGCCGCCAAAGAAGATGATGATCGGGTTCATCCCGCCGCCGCAGCCTCTGGGAACAGGAACAAGAACAGGAATAGGTGAGTGTCAAGATCCACTATTTAGGTGTCCCTAGGAGATCTCGGCTCAGGTGGGGTAGTGAGAAATCACTTTCTTTCCTTCTTTCTATCACCTGCCCTACGCAGCAGCGTAACAGATCATGTGCCCAAGCCGGAGCCACAGGAGCAGGACGCCGTCGTCGCCAGGTGCAACCGAAACGACGGGAAGCGATGGCGTTGCAAGAAGGCAACTGTGCCGGGGTACCTATTCTGTGATCGCCACATCACGTGGTCCACACGCAAGCACAAGCCCAGAGCCAAGAAGCCCAAGAGTCACAGCAATGGCGTCCTAGAGCCTACCACCATCCCCAAGAAGTTCACAGAGGACCACAACGAGATGCACCGCAATGCTGGTTTCTTCAGTGGCTTCTAGCCAGGTTGCTAGAAGAGGGCGGGCGAATGGCGACGAGCCTACACCTGCACAGACAGGGTTGTACTCTACTTACCATGATTTACCTTTAACATTCCTCTCCGACTGATTGATGGTAATTCTACATTTTGTGTTGTGTGTATCTTTCTTGATTTTGCTATACTGGTATGCTTGTGTCATATAGAAATAGTACTCATGTTCATTTGAAGACAAATTTTGGGATGACTTTTTGGGGATAATCCAGGACCTGATCAAAAGTAGACAGTTAAATAGGGGGGCAATTATCATTGGTTGTGCCTTGTTCTTCTTGACCTATTTGCTTTCGCCCTACAATATACCTCTATTAAGTGTGGTGGAATTAGCATGCATGAACAACAATGTTGCTTATTAAAAAAGTGCCTTCTTGTATGCAAGAACAAGTCTCTCTATTCAGGCATGCAAGATTATGCTTTTGCTTTATTTGCTTCTCCAAATCCATTTGTAGACCAGGTGCAAATGCATATGGTCACTTAGTTATTTATACAATTTGTTCACAGAGAAATGATCTAAGTTCTAAAGATATGACCATTTATTTGACAGATCATTCATGGTGATCTCTTGTAATTGTAGCAGTTGAGTATGGGCTTATTAGGAGATGGGCAGATGGAATAGACCATGAAGAGGGATGTGTCCATTTCCCTCAACAAAAATTATGTGCTTCTTTCTTGCAAATGAAAAATAGCTCAAGCATCTTGTGACCCAGTGGCTAGTTTCCCTAAATGTCTTCCTAGAAAAGATATAATTTTCCATTATTGAGTGTAACTTTGGCCATCCCTTTAAACTTATCTAGAAGCTTCAAAACATCCCTCCACCAAAAGGACCTCTTCTTTGAATTCCCATGCAATTTTCCAAAATAATAATGTTTCCAAATCAAAGAGACCCAAGGCAAGTCTTCTCTATTGAAAAAATTTATGTAAATGCTTATTTAGCAAAGCTTCATTCTAGGTTTTGATACTGAGGACTCCCAGCCCACCTTCCTCTTTGGCTCTACACACCATTGTCCATGTTGCCTTTGGCTTTTGCCTAGCATTTACGATAGCCCCCTCCGAAGACATAATTTCTTAAACTTATCTTTTTGATCAATCATGGTTTGCTGCAGTAAGAAGGTTGTCATGCAAAATGTTAGTAAGGTTGGGAAACTGAATTTGTCATCTCTAGTCTGCCTCCCTAATTTAGGAATGCTGATGTAGTGAACAACCTCCTTTCGCATCTATTAACTAATGGGGAGAAATCAATTACCTTTGGCTTAGATAGGCTTAAAGGCAGGCCCAAATAAGTAGATGGTGGACTTCTAGTTTGATAGTTGAAAGTTCTTGCTAAGTGTTGCAACTTAGCTTCACTTATGTTCATGGGTATTATCATGGATTTTGCAATCTTTTAGACCTGTAGATCCTCCAAAGGTGTTGGGAAGGGCTTCAAGTGTCCAAAGTTGTTTGCTAGAGGCTTCCACTATGATTAGAGTATCATCTACATACTAAATTATTGGGAAGTCTGAAGTGTCATTAAGGGGAATTGGGAGCCTGAAGAGGCCTTGGTCTTTGGCTTTGTTTAAAATAATTATAGCATATCAACTGCAAGTACAAAGAGTAAAGGGGATAAGGGATCCCCTTGCCCAACCACTCTTTTATAGTGAAACCCCTTAATAGGCACACATTCAACAATACTAATGAAGTTCATGAATTCAGAATTGCCTTTATCTAATCAATCCACTTTTGTCCAAACCCTTTGGACACTTGAGAATTTGCAAAATTGCCTCATGCTCAATATTATCAAATGCTTTTTCAAAATGCAAGTTTAGGATGATTAACTCCTTTGGGATTTGTGACAAACATGGATGTATTCCAGAGCCCATGCCTAACAATCCTGGATGGTTCTAGACTTGATGAGCCCATACTGATTATTATGAATGATGCTTTTAATGCTTCCCTACATTTTTTTAGCTAGTATCTTTTTGAGCAACTTAGTGGATGGTTGAGTAGAGTGAGATAGGCCTATAATCTCTTACTCTCTTGGGGCCATCCTTTGGTATCAATGTGATGTAGGAGTTGTTGATACTTCTGAAACATAAGTCTTCATCAAAGAAAGCATCCCCCAGCTTATAGAAATCTTGAGCTATGAGTGGCCAACAACCCTTAACAAACACATTGTTGTAGTCATTAGGCCCAGGTGACATATCATTTGAAAGCTTAGAGACTACATCATCTATTTATTTCCTTATGGAATGTAATTCCAGAGATTGCAAACCTTGAGTTGGTCGAATAAGGTCATCCAGATTGAGGGTAATTTGTTGGATTTAGAGATGTCCATCCTTTCCTTGAAGGTGTTCAATAGCAGATCTGCCTTTTCTTCATGGTTTTGTAAATTATTTACCAAACTATCTAGAAGTGATGCAATTTTATTTTTCCTATGAGAAATGTTTGCATGTGCATGAAGAAATCTATTCCATACATCACCTTACCTTGTCCATCTTATCTTTCCTCTCTGTTTCCATTATGTTGTCTATTGCTTCAGAAGGGAAATTAGTTTTGCAGAGATGATGCTTCTGAAGTTCCATTCATATATGGACAAGTCTTTAAAGTGTTCAATTATCTCTATTAAAAGCAAAACTATCTTAATGTTCTTTACAATTGTCTGTAACTCTGGCCATCCCTTCAAATTTGACTAGAAGCTTCAAAACATCACTCCACCGAAAGGATCCTTTCTTTGAATTCCCAGGGAACTTTCTAGAACCATAATATTGTTCTCAAATCAAAGAGGCCCAAGGCAAGTTCTCTCTATTCAAGAATTTATGTTGCTTAATTAGCAAAGCTTCATTCTCACCTTCCTCTTTGGCTCTACACACCATTGGCCATGCTGCCTTTGGCTTTTGCCTAGCATTTATGTCAGCCCCCTATAAAGACATAGTTTTTGCTCTTATTTATTTAATCAATCATTGTTTGTTGTAGTAAGATGGTGCTCATGCAAAATGTTGGTAAAGCAGAGAAAATTAAATTTGTCATCTCTAGTCTGCCTGTCTGATTTAGGAATGCTGATACAGTAGCCAACCTTATTTCACATATGTTAACTAATAGGGACAAATCAATTACCTTTGGCTTTGATAAGCTTAATGGTAGGTGCAAATATTGTAAACTTCTAGTTTTGCATTTGAAGGTTCTTACTATGTGTTGTAGCTTTGCTTCACTTATGTTGATGGGTACAATCAAGGATTTTGAAAAAAATACTTTTAGAACTATAGATTCTCCAAAGGTGTTGAGGAGGCCTTTAAGAGTCCAAAGTTGTCTACTAGAGGCTTCTATTATGATTATAGTATCATCTGCATACTAAGAAGTCTAAAATGTGATTAACGGGAATTAGGAGACTAAAGAGGCCCTGGTCTTTGACTTTGTTCAAAATTAATTGTAGTAGATCAGCTGCAAGTATAAAGAGTAAAGGGGATAAGGGATCCCCCTGCCTAACACCCCTTTTATAGTGAAACCCCTTAATAGGCACCCATTCAACAACACTAATGAAGTTCATGAATTCAGAATTACCTTTATCCAGTTAATTCACTTTTGTCCAAACCCTTTGGCCCGAAAAATCTACAAAATTGTCTCATGCTTAATCTTATCAAATGTTTTTTTAAATCTAACTCTAGGATGATTAACTCCTTTTGAATTTATGACAAACATGGATGTATGTCAGAGTCCATGCCTAACAATCCTAGATAGTTCTAGACTTGTTGAACCCATACTTATTGTTGTGAATGATGCTTTTGATGCTTCCATGCAGTTTATAAGCTAGTAACTTTTTGAGCAACTTAATGGATGTGTTGAGTAGAGAGAGATAAACCTATAGTCTGTTACTCTCTAGGGGCATCCTTTTTTAGTAAAAATGTGATGCAGGAGTTGTTGATGCTTCTCAAACATAAGTCTTCATCAAAGAAAGTATCCCTCAGCTTATAAAATCTTGAGCTATGAGTGACCAACAACCCTTAACAAACTCATTATTGTAGCCATTAGGCCCTGGTGACTTGTCACTTGGGAGCTTGGAGACTACATCATCTATTTCTTTCCTTATGAATTGTACTTCCACAGATTGCAAGCCTTGAGCTGGTTGAATCAAGTCATCTAGATTTAAGGTGATTTGTTTGAATTCAGATATGCCCATCCTTTCCTTGAAGGAGTTCCATAGCAGATCTACCTTTCTCTTCATGGCTTTGTAAATTATTTGCCAAACTATCTTGAAGTGATGCAATTTATTTTTTCCTATGGGAAATGGTTGCATGTGCAAGAAGAAACCTAGTCCATGCATGACCTTCCCTTACCCATATTATCTTCCCTCTTTGTTTCCAATATTTTCTCTACTACTTCAGAAGGGAAATTAGTTTTCCATAGATTATGCTTTTGAAGTTCCATTTAGATATGGCGGGTCTCTAAAGAGTTCAATTGTCTCTACTAAATGGAGAACTAGCTTAATGTTGTTTATAATTGTAGCTAGCTTTGGAAGCTGAGTTTTCCAGGCCTTTGCTAGATCATTTATAGTTTATAATCAATGGGGAATTCCAGCCATGAACAACTACTGAAACAAAATCATCATGGCTTAACCAATGATTTTCAAATTTGAAAATTCTACTATGGGGAATTTTTGTGCTAACTTCCACCACACATGGCCAATGGTTAGAGGTCTCCATGACCAAAGACTTGACCCATGTGTTTGGGTATTTTACTATCCATGTGTTTGATATAAAGAACCAATCTAGCATCTCCATCAATAGAGAAAATTGTTTATTGGTCTAAGTATACTACCTCCCAAATAGGGGAAGCTCAATCAGACCCAACTTGTTAATTGCTTCATTAAACAAGAACATCTCACTGGCATCGGCTCCTTCCTTATTCCTATACTCAGTTTTCTGATTAAGTTGAAATCCCCCTACAACTAACCAATCTTGATTAGGTGGCATTTGAATGTCCCTGAACCAATTTAGGAAGGCCCTTTTATTGGCTGGGGTGCAAGGTGGATAAATGGTGGTTAGAAGCCAACTTTTTCCATTGAGCTTTGAGGTAAACTTAATTGAAATTGTATACTCATTTCTAAATGTTGGTTGTCCCATGAAGAAACCACCCACTTTGCTAGGAGACTAAGATACCCCCTGAGGCTCCTAAAGATGGAAAATATTCAAATGAGTCAAAGATTGGGAGGGGGTGTAAATTTTCTTGATGAAGTTATCATCAAAGCTCTCTTTTTTTGGTCTCTTGGAGACAGGTAATGTCCCTGATACATGCAGGGTGCATCCTAGCACCACAACCCCAGCGAAGAGGCCTCGTTCCTGCACAAGCAAGTCAGCAATGGACATGCAGACATTGCGGGTACTTGCAGGATCACCAATCTTGGAGCCCAACGGGACAAGCAAACGAAGACATCATCCCTCTAGATTGGAGAATCCCAGCATCGATGTCAGCCTTGCTTTTCGACGCATGCTGCTTGTGTCATCATCCCTTTCCTGTGATCATGGCGTGGGACTTCTCTAGACGTGCAGCAGCCTACGTCAATACGAACAAAAACGTTTCGATTCTTCGATTCATGTGCATGAATTTTTTACACGACCAACATGTAATATTTCTTCAGCATCATCTTCCATAGCTAGGCTTGGTTCAAATTATGAGAGCAAGTATAATAACAGGCTCTAAGACGGAGATGGAAGAAAGAGAAAGGAGAAGCCAGTTGTAAGCTTAAGAGAAGAGGAGAGAGGAGAGACGAATTGTAAGCTTATAACTAGCTTAGATAAAAAAAACCAAGAAAATATATATAAGTGAGCCGAGAATCGGTCGTATTATTAGCCTTACTCATAGGCAACATTCATGCAGTACCTCGAACACACCCATCATTATTTGCATGGAACGTGAGGATATAATATGCGTTTGCATGACGTGCCAATTCGATTACCAACCGAAACGACACCACCCTAGGTACACAGCCAAGTCAACCCTGATGGAGGTCTTTCCATCGCCGACTGCAGGCTGGGCTAAATTTGACATTGCCACCATCGTCGGCCCAGCTTGCAGCCGTACGTAAGATTTCGCTGCATAGTTGAGCAAAGGCTATTCAGCGGTCAGCGCAGACCAAGGAGCACGTACTGCAACGCGTCCACCACACCACCGCACCATGAGTTGATTACATTTGTTGCACACGTGCGTTAAGCAAATCCTCTGCACGTACGTGTGTGTTTCTAACTAGTATAACATGATTTGGTCTGAACTAGAGTACGTATTGCCAATCATTTTTTTTTTTGCCCACCCGAACAGCTCACCCATCATACCCAAATAAACAAGCAGGTCCATCAAACGCAAGGAGAACGAATTAATCACAATATTCCTTCCAAGACCCGAACACGAAAACAGATGTTCTCTGATCCTTCCAAGACCTCTAACACGAACGACAACCACCAATATGTTTAACCACGGAAAACAACCAACACGAAAAAGTCAAATAGCGAGTCAATGCAATCAACAGCTAATAAAATTAAAATTCAAGGAACAGAAATTAAGCTAATAAAGCCAAGCTGCTGCCGATGGAGAGATGCAAGAGTACGCAGGCGCTTGCTCACATCAAAGACTTGAGGGACCGGGCCTTCACAGGCTTCCTCCACCGCTTCCATGGGGCCTTCCTCTTCCCATCACCACTGCTAGCCTGGGGATCAACAGTTGCATCATCCATGTTGCAGCCAGCAATACCAATCCCGTCGTAGTCGTCATCGCTGCTCTGTTCGTCGACGCCGGCGATCCCTGCTATGTCGTCGTTGTCGCAACTAGACACATGTTGACATGCAGCCTGCTGATTGGTAAATTCATCAACGACCTCAGGTGCTGCCTCGTCTGTAGGATCAGAAGCATCTTCAGGCGTTTCCTCCTTCTCCTCCTCTTCTTGCTTTGCAGGCAGAGGTTCGTTCATGCCACCGCTTCTACACTGCCTCTTGCTCCGGAATGGACCGAACCCAGCATAGTAGTAGAAGCCCTCAGTCGCACTGCAGTCATTTACAGGCTTCTTCTTCTTCTTCCGTGGCTTGCTGCTGGTGGAGGACTTGGAGGCAGCTGCTGCTTGCACCGGCGCCAGCGCCGGCTTCGGCTTCGGCTTCGGCTTCTCCGATTCTGCCACGGACTGGAACTCGAAATCGGGGTTTAAGTAGGAGCGCTTCTGCACTAAATGGTACTCACAGAGGCTGTCGGGTTGGCTCACTGGCCGGTTGCAGTGCCAGCGTCTGCCGTCGTTCTTCTTGCACATCCAGACCCGTGCTGCCCCATCCTGATCCTGCCCCTCCTCTTTCTTGACCTTCGCTTTCTTCTTAGTCTTGTCCTCCTCCTCCTTATTATTCATTGCAGGTCTTTTCACAACCTCACGCCTCAGCTGCTTGCTATCCCCGTAGGCTGCAGCAGGCAGCTTCTCCTTCTTCTCCTTCTTCTTCTTGGTGGAGGTAGTAGCTGGCATGGTGGCCGAGAAGAGCCAGCTCGCCCGGGTCGTGACATGGACAAAGTACTTGTCGACGAGCTCATCCTCCTCCTAATCGAATGAAACAAGTGAATTAATCGAAACAGCGTTACAGAAACAGGTACAGACGCTTCCCCAAGCCCAATACAGCGCCGAAATGGGGTCGCGGATCTAGGGTTCGACCGGACCGCCGCTCCGGCGATTCGAACCCTAGACGCGCGGCCGCACCCAAATTACCACGACGGAACACTAGCTAATGCAGGGTACAGCTCAGTCAGGCGGTCCTCTCCCTCCGGCGCGGCATGCTGGTCGCCGCCCATTCGGACCCGCCGGCCAACCCTAGAGACATGCACGAACCATAACCCGCGAGAGCAGGGAACCCGTGGAGACCTCATGGAAGCAGCAGCGAGCTTGCAGAGCATGGACCTCACAGAAACACCCCGAGTTCCTGAGTGGAGCAGAGAGAGAGCGGGGGTAGGAAGAGAGGGGCGGAGACGGGGAGCTGACCTTTTGGTCGGAGAGGGAGAGGTCGGCGATGAGGTCCCATGGGGAGCGGTTGAGCTGACAGGGCTCCGCACAGGAAGCAGAGGGGCTCGAGAAGCCGGGCCCGCCGCTGGATTCGGGCGCGGAGCACGGCGCCGGGTGCGGCGGCGGCGGCGGCGGCAGCAGGTCGAACCGAGGCGCCGCATCAACGGTCGGGGCGGCGGAGGCGGAGGCGGAGGCGGAGTACGCAGAGCCTAGGAGGCGGGAGGCGTTCCTGCGGATCCGCATGGTGCGTGCGGCGCTCGAGGACTGAAGGTCGAGGGATCTGAGCCTGGGGAGCTAGGGTTTGGGATTTTGGTGGAGGAGTCGGGAGGGAGGTGGACTTACGGAGAAGGCGAGGAAGATGGCGCAAAATGAACGAGAGGGTGATGGGTGGGTGTGGTGTGGGTCGATTCCGGCCGGCTCCGTTTTTCTTTCGGTCTGGCATTTTCCGCCGGTCGCGCAGGGCAGCACAGTGCACTAGCTTCTTGTGACGCTGCCGCTATGGTCACATGTTTGGGATGCCTGTTCCTACGCGTGCGTGGGCACGAGGATGGCATCCTACTGTACTCTTTATATCCTTATTATTTAAAAAATCATATTAAAAAACCGCTTTTTTAACATCTGGTTCTATTAAATTTCACTAATCAACGAACCGTTCACTACATCTAATCCAACAAATGGTAATATTTTTTTCTTTTCTAGCCCTACAGCGGTCTGCTGCAGCCTGCAGGAGACTGCATGCGCTACTAGGCTTTTAGATTGTAAACTCTCTTCTATTATATATATACCCGGGAAACAAGATTTTTTTTATGTAGCCCTTGTTTAGTTCACCCCAAAAACTAAAAACTTTTCAAGATTTTCCGTCACATCGAATCTTGCGGCACATGCATGGAGCACTAAATATACACGAAAATAAAAACTAATTGCACCGTTTACCTGTAAATCACGAGATGAATCTTTTAAGTCTAGTTACTCTATGATTGGACAATGTTTGTCAAATAAAAACGAAAGTGCTACAGTTCCAAAAACCAAAAAAAAATTCGGAACTAAACAAGGCCCTAGAAAAAGAATTGTTTCTGCGATCCTCCACTTTAGAAAGTGATATATATATATATATATATATATATATATATATATATAT
>Ga0182004_10002511_pt1 | contig 14310 bp, 20 predicted proteins | sample Sormic07211540_1_FD_120479 | JGI IMG/M metagenome (GOLD analysis project Ga0182004, IMG submission 120479) | Endophyte microbial communities from Sorghum bicolor roots, Mead, Nebraska, USA - 072115-40_1 MetaG | ecosystem: Host-associated > Plants > Roots > Unclassified | place: USA: Nebraska...
AATAATAATAATAATAATAATAATAATAATAATAATAATAATAATAATAATAATAATAATAATAATAATAATAATAATAATAATAATAATAATAATAATAATAATAATAATAATAATAATGTAATGGCAGGCAGATCCGTGGAGCTCGTTCTTCATGCTCGAATCGGCAAACCAGAGACGTACGTGCTCGGTGCTCTGTTAGGTACGAGTCGCGTGAAAAAAAAAAATAAAATCTCTGCAGGATGGAGAGCCCATCTAACCATCTGAATCTGATTGATTTGTTCTTGGCTCCCGGAGGACGACGACGAAGAAAGCGACGCCTACGCATCATGCATGGTGCTGCATGCAACCACCGCTCGGCCTTTGCCAGCCCAGACGCCCAGCTCGGCTCGCGTCCCCGCGTGTCCTGCTGCTGCCGTGCGTCGCCGCGCCACCAGGCGCCAACACGCGGCGGCCACCTGTCCAAGCTCCGGCGGCGGGGCGTTCGGTTTGCGACAACATTGGACACGCACATATCATCACACAAGATATTTTGTTCCGTCGACGGATCGACGTCAAATCCGATCCTGTGGCTCTGGACGATACTAATCCGATCCTGGGTACTATAATTACAATCTTGGTGCTTCTTAATTGCGTCAGATACACGGGTCTGACTGCTACTCCTAACCACTAGTAGTAGTAGTAGTAATTTCCATGTCCTCATACGGGTGACAACGTATCAGCTACGGGTTGGACGTGACGCCGTGTTTTACATGGCCACGTGGACCTACGGAGGCATGTAGCATTGACAAGTTCGACACGACTGCACCGTGGAGTACTACATATACAGTACGGTCAAATTAAAATGATCGTGAGATGTGGTCCAAGGTTAATTTGGTCGCGCTTAGTTGTTGGGCAGCATATGCTAATTTTTGCCCACCACTGACGACATCCATCCAACTGTTACTGCTCTCCTACTACACCGGTAACAGCATTAACAGCAGCATAAGATCCTGTTCGACGTGGCTTTGCTTCGGACCGTAGAGATCCTCGTCACTGAAAACCCAACTCCTGCCTAACAAGATTCCAGCTCAACGAACGACAAAAGGATATTTCGCCTTCGCATAATTGCATCGTGTAGGAACAAAGGAACAGGAGCTCTTGGCACTTTGGCACAGCCATGGTTGCGTATCCTTCTAACCCTCCACCTGCAAACTAAACTTTTATACTACGTACTATCATAGTACTGATTGATATTAATAGAGGCAAGCAACTGAGCTGAATATATTCTTTCAAAAAACTGAGCTGAATATGGTGAGCTCATCTCTCACCATCGACCTACCTTTGTGTCAACATAAAGGTATCGAGCGAGACGGGAGAGAGAGTAGAGTAGTGCATGGCAATGGCAGCCGTTCTTTATTTGCAAGAAAAACAAACAAATCAACATAGACTAAATTAGGCCAGTAAAGTTTCCATCTTTCTGATGATGATATTACACTACACCCACATGATAAACGACGCCATCGTCGTCGTCGTCACGGCTGCCACCAACACACACGCTCATACACCACTGCCAAAAGCTCCTCCTTTTCAGTTTTCCCAAACCTCGTCCCGTCGTTGAACCAACCCTTCTTCAGATGAGCAAAAGCTGCTCTTCATCTACCAGCAGGATATTCCCGCGTCGTCGTCGGCGACGTCTTTTCGGTTATGTGACCCTGATGGTGCCCAGAAAGGGCGTCCTCGGCGGCGGCGGCGACGACCCAGTCTGGACCTGGTGGACGTCGCTCTGCGGCCGGGCGATCGAGATCTTCAGCTCCAGGTCCGGCAGCGCCTGGCTACTACTAGCCGTTGCCGCCGGCGTCAGGGTCGACGAAGGGTGTGTGTGTTTCGGCGCGGCCAGGGCCAGGCTGCCCATTGCCGCCGAGCACCGCGGCAGCTGCAGCGACAGGCTGGTCGGAGGCAGGACGACGTGCTCAGGCCTCCTTGCTGGCCGGCTGATGATGCCGAGCGACAGCGCCGGGAGCTCTGTCGGCGTCGTCGTTCCGGGTGCTGCTGCAGAGGCGGTCGTCGCGATCGCAGCATCCTTGAGCCTCAGGCGCTGCTCCTGCTCCCTGTCCTTAATGGAGCTCGTCGCCGCCCTGTCAGCGTTCTCCACCTGAAACGGAACACTTGTTGCGATTCAGACACGCCAGCAGTGCTGGTACATATATAGATGGAAGCATGGCGATGGACGGGACCGTACCACGTCGAAGAGGCTGGACCTGCGCTTCTTGTGCGTCAGGCTGCTCTGCCGGAGGAAGTACTTCTGGGCGTGGCTGGCCACCTGCGTCGGTGTCCGCGTCGTCACGAAGTGACGGGAGATGCCTCGCCAGTCGCCCTTCCCGAGCTTCTCCAGGCCCGCCAGGAATCGCCGGTGCTCGTCCTCCGTCCATGGAACGCCTGGTGATGGTTGGTTGGAACCCAGACAAGAAGAAGATCAAACAGAGTTTTTTCAGACTTACTTAGCTCAACTCAAACAAGCTGCCGAAATAGGAGTATTATTCTATCATAATCTATCTATGACATATACAGTACGTATATAATATGCTGCGAAGTCTCATTAATCCTCTGATGATGAATTACAAGTACGGAGTAAACGAGTGAGACAGCTATAGTACAGTAGCAGGTTGCAAAATTCTGAAACAACTAGATGAATGAAATTCGGGGCCGTGGAACTCACCCTTCTTCCGCTCCTGCGCCCTGCCCATGAGCCCGTCGGAGAGGTACCCGTTGGTCATCTTCTCAGGAGCCTCCTCCACCGACACGAGCGACGACGAGGACGACGCCGACGGCGAGTTGCTGTTGGTGGTGGCGGCGAGAGCGGCAGCGTAGTACGTCGGCGTCACGGCGGACGACAACGTCGACGACGACAGGCACTCCATGCTGAAGCACTTCTTCATGGCCATGGGCGAGGACCCGGCCACGTGCAGCTGCACCCCGAACAGCCTCACGCCGCCGCCGCCGATGCCGCCGTGGCCTACGAAGACCGTCGTCCTGCCGTGCCCGCTGCAGGTCCTCGAGTTGTGGCCATTGTTCCCACAGCTAGAGCACTTCCTAGCCATGGACGGCACGGCACGGCACACGGCGGCGAACGACAAGAAAGAAAGCTAGCTAGGTGCGGTGAAGCCTGGCCCCGGAGGAGGAAACGGACGAGGAACGGACTGGAATTCTATGGCCTCGATCGGTCCCGACCTGGATGGAGGGATAAGATGTTTGTGAGGGGGGAAGAAGAAGATGGATGGATGTTTGCACTGCATCTGGGCCTCGGCTCTGCTTAAAATGGGAATGGGGGAGGGAGAAAGATGTGGCCTTTGGCTGGGACTAGCGAATCGCTGGGGAGCGCACACCTGGACACCCCATGACGGCGACGCATTGGCATGGCATCATGATCATGCCCCCGGTTATGGTATTGACAATTCAATCCCTCCCAGATGCTGGCCTAGTTAAACTGCGCTTAGAATCCACAGGAATCTGCAAACCCAACCTGGGGTGTGCTGCTGCTGCGTGCTGCTCCAATAATGTTGCAGTCGCTGTCAGTCTGTACATATGTTTATTGTGTGGCTCATATCAGGAATCTCGTTGCAATCTTGCGGGCATAGTTGCCGCTGATTTTTATTCCGACAGGGTCAACTGAATGGGAAAAGGCTGTGTGCGCATGTTTTCCTGTTTACCCATTATTGTGGCATATATATAAAAAAAGGAAATAGATAAGATAGACAGAACTGGACAAGATATATTCTCTATCTGTCTATCTACTATATATATTAAGTATATCATGATGTGCAAACAGCAAGGTAAAACGTGTACACCACACAAGGTGGAACGGACCAGTTGTTGGTCCGGATACGGTGAATAAGTGTCATTATCTGAGGGTTAATTTTCCTCCTGTTGTACTTGATTGAGTCCCGTTTTAGGATGATGTAGCTGTTGTACTTGAAGGACTATTACAGTGTTTTGGGCTGTTGCTGATGCATCATCTAGTCTTGCTACAAAAAAGGGGTAAATTCATTCCATGGTTCCTTCTTTTTTCAGACAGGCAGGAGATGAAACTGTATCAGCAGGGACAACAGAGCCATCAGCAATAGCAAACTGCCCTTAAAGTGGTTCCAGACGAATGAAAATATAATAAATATATGGTAGATACTAAGCAGGATAATAATCAAGTATATTTTTGAATTCCCATGTAAATTAATATTTAACAGAATGTTCAAGCTCCATTTGAAATCGAGTGGAAAATTAGTAGTTAAAACAGAATTTATTATGACGTCAAGTTTTTGAATCAGTGACTCACTAGACACTAGTTCACTAACCAGTACATCTCAACTAACCCAACAACTCCGAAAAAAAGAATAGTAAAACGAGATTCATTTGAAACCTATGTTAAACAAGCTAGATACTGCAAGTGTGTGCAGAGTTTGGACTTGAATATTATAGTTGAACGATAAGAAATTGGATGAACACAACGATAAGAAATGTAGTGTGATAGGATGTGATAAACAAAACGACAATATAAAGTTGTTGGTGTTCGGTGACTGAAGATATCATGTGTCGATATATATAGTCCTCTGGCTTCTGTTGTACCAAAGATTACCAGCATTGGCCAAATAAGTGGCCAAAGGAATAGAGAAGTAAAGGAGCCCTTACTATGCAAGCAAGCATTGTTATCAAGGTTAGGTGCCAAGGTACACAATCGACAAAAAGGTCATCACCATAACAACCACAACAGGGAGATATCTAGTACTCTGTACCTTCTAGTAGACTTGTCATACATAGCTTGTAGAAAAATCATACCGGTTTTCTTTTTTACTATATCTGTTACCCACTAACATTGTTCATTTGTTTATGGATTGATTCAGTGAAGGAAAAGGTCAGAGTCTCTCAGACTAGTATTTTTTTAAGGGGGTTCTTCTCTACCCCATCTCCTTGTATTTCGTTTTCGGATGACTTATAATATGAACTGGATAGAGTATTACTCTATCGGTCTACTAGGCACTTCTGTACTGTAAATTCCAACTTTTGGTAGTGGCATTATCCTGTGTTTTTTATGGACTTCATGTTTCTTCTCCTTATCATTCATTAGTAGACCCAAATAGCAGGTCTCTCTTTACTGTTTAGATGACTGCTGCCACAAGTGGATGGAGAACAATGACGTTTGGCTGTTTTAACTCGCACTACCAAAGTAAAGTAAAGAAGGCTCCAAATAAAAGAAGGTGCGTCTCATACTCTCATCCAGATTAACATACTTGCAGTTGCATATTATATAAAAGATATGAAAGTTCAGAGTAGATACATATGAACCAAATCCCTTCTTTTGTTTACACAGCATTGTGCTTTACTAACCACAGTTGCAGCCTTGCAGGATTGGAGGCTTTTGGTTTACTCAGAATGGAAAAATGTCGCCACTTGTTCCTCTTTATTCATCTTTCAGCTTCTCAAGCATCATGCATAATGCTATAGTACCCTTGTGAAAGTGAAACCCTTCCAATGATTTGTAGTGGCACAAGCGGGTACTACTCGAATAACTTTGGCACGTTAGGTGTTTGACAATCAACTGTACTAGAAAGAAACACTTTGTATGAAACATCCTTATCTTTCATAAAAAAACATCCTTATCTATTCACATTAGCTGAGATGCCTTGTGGATTCCATTGGTGCACCAGTAACATACATGATACTGTCTGTCGATGAAGGTTTTTTGGCTGCCAAATAGTATTATACGTAGTTCTAGAAAAAAAATAGTATTATACGTTTCAGATTCTCAAGGCGAAACGGTTCGAAGTGAATCCCATTTTTGTATTAGCAAAAAAGAAACAACGTTTATATAAGAATTTGGAACCCTACCAAACACACACTAAAGATAAATCTGAATAACGCGGTTGTGGAAAACTTATTTAGACAGATTTATTGCCTGAAGGGAAAGAACACATCATATAATGATTTGATTTGATGCAACGTCCATCAAGGAATATCGCTTCGCCACCAACGTTGTCTGTTCCAAAGGTTGGCCTCGATCAACAATGCATGCTTCCTCCTGGTGGTGATTCTGTCCGCCCTTGCAACCTGCGAATGAGTGACCAGACCACACATGAAAAAAAGGAAAGCCAAGACAAGGTAGTAGGAGGGGCATCGAGATCCAAATCGGATGGGGAAATGAAGCCGGAGATGTTATTCTTGGTGGATTGATCGCAAAGGAACCAAACCAGTACAGTTCAGATAGATATCCAGCAACAGAATACTGCAGGCTGCATCATCGTCTTTTGTGGTTTATCCTGAAGCTTGAGCATGCAAGCGTTGTGGTTCTCGCAGTTCTGAAGAATCTCTTGCTCCCTCCTATCCTATCCATTCTTTATGTGTAAAGACTAAAGAGAGAGAGAAGAATCATATCCACTGCACTTTGAGCAGAGGATGAACATCATCGCAGTCTGGATAGCAGCAAGCACGTCTGCACGTGACACATCCCCTTCTACTGCCCCCCCTTTTGCTCTCCTTTCCGTTGTTCCTATCCCCATTTCTCCTTCAGGTCATTCCTGTTCCGAATGCAGGAATTTTTTTCTTCACGTTCCTGTTCCTGAGTGTCATGTGAAATCTAAAATTTCTGCGTCTCAATCCGGGAATTCAGAAGCACTGAAACGAAACGAAGAGAGGATCGATCACTTGATCCGGTGGCGTCATCCGGATTAATGTTGTGTCACCAATGATCCTTAGGATCTGTATATTCTGAGCAATCCTCTGTTTAGGTCGGAATGCGATGTTTGAGCGACCGCTTCCGAGCAGCTCGAAGTCGTCGTCGTCACCTCATACGCATGCATTTCCCGCCATCCAATCCAAACACAAACTGTTCGTCCGTTGGCTCGTCCTTGTTGCCATTGCCATGCATGCTTGGAAATATGCGGTTCATTCAGTCTCAAGGTCCAAGCAAGGGAGCATGCAATGATGCAATGCATGTCGCCTTCCCTGACGAAGAAAATTCTGCATCCGCCCGGTGCTCAAAGTCTCGCGTTTTGATTGCATCACGCCGTCTCGTCATCCATCCCGTCCGGCGTGACATAAACCGGCAGGCAGGCACTGTATGCCTTCCGATCCAAATCCCATGGCTTCGCGCTGCACATTGGATAGATAATGCATGCCCAGCCTGTCCGAGCTCTGACCGACGGCGAGCAAAGCAAACCGTGTGGCCGCTGCCTCTGCCTGCGCCGTCGCCCGTCGCAGTTGTTGCCACGAATTCCGGCCTTCTGCATGCCGGCCGGGCTGGGCATCGTTTTTTCTGTGGCGGCGGACCGTGGAAACACTGTCGTGCTGCTGGCTGGCCGGCGTGTGGTGGGGGCGGCACGCAGAAAACGAGATGAGGTGAGGTGAGGTGGGGCCGGCCGGCCAGTTTGGCCGAGATGAGGCGGCAGGCACAGGCACAGGCACAGTACACCATGTGCTCAAGTGAAACGAAAACGATACGGTACGGACATAATAAGGGTTTTTATTGTTAAAGTTTAACTCTCGTCATATTCAAAGTTTAAACACATACATGAAGTACTAAATATAAACTATTTACGAAATTTAAAACACAATTAAAGATGAATTTGCGAGACGAAATCTTTTAAGTTTAATTAATTTATGATTAGACAGTAATTATCAAATAAAACGAAAGAGTTACAATACTGGTTAAACTTTAACGTCTCGAACACCCCGAGAGGCTCAAAATATCACCGGAGCTCTGGCCGAGTTTCGCTGTTATTGGGCAACAGATGAATTCAATCCGGACGACTGCCACCAGCAGGCTCCAGAGAGCGCGACAGGGGCGGGCGCGCGGCAGCATGCACGTACGCACACATGTATGGCATGCGATGGAGTGGCGACCGGCCGTGAAGTCTACAGCCACCGAACCCACCCGCATGCACCCGCGGCATGTGAGACCAATGCACAGTGGACAAGAGAGACCAAGACGTCGGAGTCGGAGCTGCTTATCCTTGGAGAATCCTGCGGCTTGGATTGGAATGGCAGTCAGACAGTCAGACTGAATCCAAGACAAGATTTGGTTTTGTGTTCTGCTCCCTGATGGGAGAACCTTCTCTTTCAAATTCGGAGAAAAAAGAAGAAGAAGAAGAAAACAGGTCGGAACTGCCGGCTGCCGGCCATGACGGACTGACTGACCTAACATTCTATAGCTTGGCCCCTGTCTGTCTCATCAGCTGGGAGATCGGAAACTGAAGGCAAATGGTCTGAAAGCGGCAAGTCTGAACACGGGCGACCGATGAAAGGAGGGAAGCCTCGTCGTCCAGCTGAGGTGAACACCGAGCAAAGCATGCATGCAAGTCCAGTGGCCGCCGCTCCGCTGGCTGCTGCTGATAAGGTGCCGCCGGTGACCGACGCCGACGACCCGGTGTGCATCATGTCTCACCGTGTTGGCTGCGCTGCGCTGGTAGGGCGTGGTGGCCCGGAGCTAGCGTGGTGGTACCACCAGCTGCTCACATCTCAGCTCGTGGCCGCCGGCGACTGGCACGGAGGCGGCACAAGGAACGCGTGCTGTCGCGCTCCGGGACCAGTGGCCGTATGTGGGAAGCGCAAGTTTGAAACGAAACGAGATTGGAACCGATGGAAGGAGGGACGAACCGCGTGTAACATATGGAAAGCTATGGTGTCGTCCTCGTGATCGGTTGCCTGTTGCCGTGTTGGTGTTGCGGCTACAGGCCACGGCGGACGGCATCCCGGAAATGTGGTCAGCAGCACGCAGGCTGGTGACGCAGCGTGCTGACGCCTGGACGGCCGGTGGCCGGACTGCCGGACCCGGAGCATCGACCAGACCATGGGTCGTCGTCGTAACCCTGCCTGGCCGGCGTCCAACAAGACGGTACTCCTTGTACCTAAAAGGCCCACGACGAGTTTTTCTGGTTTGGTGGGCTGGCGGCTCATCCACTGCGGAAAACAAGCAGCCCGAAACTGATCCAACCTCGAAAGATGAGGCCCATTATGAAACAAGATTATGGCTTTTTCTACCGGCCCACGAACACCTCTTTTTTTTTGCGACAGGCCCACGAACACCTCAGGTTCTCTTCTCTACACTCCTGCCTGCTCCACGGCCCTCAAGAGGCAAGAGCCCACAGCCCACAGCCCATCATTCCGCTCCGCCGTCTATATGAGGGCACACACATCGGCCATTGCCCTCGCCGTCGCCGCCGCCACTTCAACCCTAGCTAGCTCGACCCGTTCCGGCCCTCTCTGGCCATGGCGCCGTCGCCGCCGCCATCGCCCAGATTTCCACGCTTCGTTTTTTTTTCCCGATTCTTCTGCTTTTCTTGCCGTAGCTCATTGCCTTTTTCTTTTTCGTTTGAATATGTGTGCCTATGATTTCGAAAATAAGGCTGAGGAAGCTGTCGCCTTTGAGAGAACCGGATGGCTGCATCTTGCTCGTGCCATCCCGGTTCCGTTGCGGGCGTAGAGAAAACCGATACCGGTTCTGGATCTCCGTCTGCTTCGTCCCATCCTTCGCATCATATCCCGTTGCGAGATGGCAGATGGGTTCATGAACAAATCCTTTTCGTTCAGATTCAGATTCGTCTCTTTCGATTGAGCACTGAGCGGGGCCGCACTTTTCGTTTCTTTCCCGAGATGAGATTGGGCGTGGCCATCGACAATCCCAGGCGAGCGAGTGATCCGTGCTCGTCTGATACACGCGAGGCCTAGAGGTTTTTTTTTGGAGCCGCCCGTCGATCCGCCGCCTCTCTTGGATCGGCTTTGAGTTGGAGCTGTGCGGCTATCCGCATATTTGTTATTGTGTGGTCTCATTGCGTGCTGATTTTTAAGTTTGCTGCTGATTTGCATCCATGGCCTTCATAATCCCGGATTGACTCGCTTAGCTGTTCTTCCGATTCATGGGAGGCCGAGATCGATGTTCCCTGGGAGTTTCGCTGATAGCGCCTTCTTCCTCGTGGAGGTGCTTCATTAGTAACTCACCACACAAGCACTGCTGCTTCTGTTATCTGTCCTGCTCATTAAGCATTGTTTTTCAATATATTGAATATTTACAGTTGTACAAACAAATCTTGTTTCTTTTTTTTTTGAACACCGTATTTGTCTGAACCACACTTACTGCAGACGATAAAAAAACTGAATAGCGTCTGAAACGATGATCCAATACGTCTTCTATATATTGAAGGTTAGAATGAAATCCCAAGTCTAGTTAACTAAGAATGAATGAATTGAGTTAACCTGCCCAGGCTGCACGGTGCTGGGAATGCCGTTGTAATTGGAATGCACGGTTGTTCAGAATGAATCGAGTTAACTTAGAATGTATCGAGTTAACTTGCCCAGGCAGCTTGCTGCTAGGAATGACGTTACAATTCGAATACACGGTTGTTCAACTCCGACATTCTTGTCAGTGGAAGACGTCTGGAGCTTCACTTCATCAATCCGTTGTTCGACGAAGGCTGTGAGTCTACGAGACGTGCGCTGTGTTTTACATCCTGCTAGGTTTAGTATAGTCTTACAGGTAATGAATTCAAAGACAGTCTAATTAGATTACAGATGATGAATTCAAAGACACTCAATCCACATGGATTATGTATGGTAGTAATATGAGTGCATACACTGATGACTATATAATCTACACCTCTATACAATCGACGATCTTGGAAACGGATTCCGCAACTGGATTGGTGGAAAACAATTATGGTTATTCCTTGCTACGCTAACAATTCTACAAGCCAAGGAATATCTTACTTGATTGGAAGATCAGGAGTGTAAGGGCCTGTTTGGGACGTAGGAATAGAAAACGAAGGAACGGGAAAAAACAAAGGAATAGGATGTAGTATGTAATAGTAAAATAGAGGAAAGAAAAAACACAGGAAATAACTTGAAAGGGGTGTTTGGAACACATGAATTCATAACACTGGAATCATGAGTCTGTGAATGATAAAGAGTCATTGTTAGTGCTTAATAAAATGATCATATATATTGTGTTAGTTGCATGACGCCGACGGACTCGGCAGCATGACGCAGAGCGGAGCAGCGACTAGCAGCAGCCTGCCGCGCGCTTGGGGCGGAGCAACAGCGCAGTGCTGGGTGCAGGCAGCGGGCCCCGGCCTAGAGCGTAGCAGTGGCGTGGTGGCCGGATTTGGCGACGGAGCATCCAGTTCTTGTAGTGATTAGTTGTTCATCTTTCTCTTCTCGTTTGATTTTCCTCGGGCAAGCGCAAAGGAAAGCAAAACAAGAGGTGAGAGCGGATGCTTTCTTTCCTTGTGAAATCGTATTGTTGCTACACTCTTCCGAAGGAAAGGTTTCATTCGTTTCCTTCGTTCCAAACGGTCTCCTTATTTTCCTTTCCTCCGTTTTCGTTTCCTTCACTTTTCCTATGAAAAAACTACGTTCCAAACAGCCCCTAACAAAGTTGTCTATGAACTTTCATTTAGCTAGGCGTAACATTCATACTGCGACATGGTTGAGGGAAGCGCCTACATGCGTCATTGATCTCTTGAGCGCTAATTGTAGTTCTCGGCCTAGATAAATAAAACCCTTCTTTTCCTAAAAAAAAAGTAGTGCATAACAACTCTCTATAATACCACATGGCAGGTTGACCACCCAACGCCGTAGCGCCTAGTATGAGCCTTGTGGAGAAGCAATGGGCGCTCGGTACTCGGACCTGTTATACTCAGACCTCAACTCAAGGTATTTTCTCACCACCCCAACGCAAGAGGTTAGTTGCTAGTTTTGAGGAAAAACCCCATTATAATAATAACCTTGCAGGTTATCAGTTAGTTGTCATTGTTGTCTATAGATGACAGTGGTATTTGTGTATTGGCTAACTTTGTGCAAAAGCACTCATTGAAGCAACACGTTGTGACAGATATATGAACACCTCAAGACATATATGAGCACCTCCAAGACGTGTTTTCTTTGATTCACAGATGCCCACCTGCCACCCCTGCACGTGGAAACCTACAGTTGATGCCAGGAGCAGATGCATACTGAAATTGACAAAAGCAAACGGAGTGACGGACTAGAAAAAAATAATAAATGTGCATTCAACCCATGTTGTTCGGAAGTTAAAACTAAGGAGAAAATGGTTTGCAAAGAAGATTTTCCCGATTTTGAGATATACATGTGTACTCAATATACTATCTCTGTCGTGAAATATAAGGCTTTTGCACTTATCTTAAAACATATGATTATTTGAATGATTTGTAGTTTGTAAATAGGATTATTAGCATCTACCACAAAAAAGAGATAAAACTACGAAAATATATTTGTAATTTATCTAATGGAACTTTGGTGATGTCATAAGTATTATTTCTACATAAATAAATTTAGTTAAATTTAGGATGGTTTGACTTTGTACACCTCGGAGCCTTTGAACCCCAAATATATTAGCATGGAAGGATTCATTGTGATCAACAAATGACCATCTCCTACGCTTCCCCCTCGCGTTGCACCTGTGACTTCAGTGGCCCATTCCCTGCGGCCAAAATAGCCTTGGAATTTAGACGGACTCCAACAAGAGAACGCAAAAATGCAAAATAGGTAGCCTGTAGTCCTTGCTTTTGCGTATTAAAACTCCTCTCCAACAAGAGACTCGGATACGACACCTATTTTGCCTAGCAGACGAGTTGAGACTTGAGACGCAGATATGCGTCGTCGAGGCGGGGTGATGCAAATCTCTACCCCGTAGTGGTGGGCCCGTGCGCGAGGAGCGGCCGCGGCGAGGAGCAGCTCGCTCGTGGATGACACCTCTGCAGTTCATGCCTCCCTAGTCCCCACTCGGTCGCGGCGTCACTCCTCCAGTTGCGGACTCGTAGTTTCGGTGAGTGCAACTCCTCCACTGCCGGCGGTCGCAGTTCCTCCACTCCTCCCCTCCTCCGAGGTAGCAGGCGGCACCGACGAGGCGCGGTCGGCGCGGCCAGGCAAGCCCGACAACGGCAAGCCAGGGAGGGAGGTGGGCGGCGCCGCCATATCTTTCCCGTCGTCGCTGAAGCCACCTTGAGCTGGGCCTGCTCCCGCCACCGCTCGCGCGCTGCCATGGCCGCCTCCAGCTGCAGCTTGTGGAGGGGATTTGCGTTCTCCTTTTCCTTCACTGTTGGAGATGGAGAAATTTTGGGTAAGGATGGTTTCACTGTGCCGGACCCAAAGGTGTTGAATTTGCGTCCTCATTGTTGGAGATAGTCTTATGATTTTTTTTTCACTCCTGGTGTTTATGGGCAAAAAATTATGATTTTAAAAAATGATTTTATAACTACAATGCTTATGTGATACTTGGCCAATGTGAGGTTGAAATGTGGGAGGCTACTTTGAATTTCGATATATACACGTAGAAGATATAACATATAATAGTGAATTAACCCTTACTACATTGACAGCCAAGGCGCTTAATATTGGACTTGTTTTCTCGACGTCATATTAGGTATATTTATTTATATGTTGTAATGCTAATAAAATATATTTTGAACAAAGCCCACCAAGTGAGCAAATCCAACCTAGCCGGCCTCCAAAAAAAAATAAAAGAGCCATGGTCCTTCCTAAAAAAAGGCCCATACAAATATGGCTATGGGTACCTCCCCAAGGGGAAGGGGGAAAAACTCTAGGATATGAGTACGGGTTTGGCGCCCTTTGTCCTCCATTGGTATTGCTTATGGGGGAATTTCTTCCCTAATCAGGTAGAGTTGGTACAAGCACATTCTTCTCTACCCCATACCAGCTACCCAACAAAGAACTCGTTAGCAGATGAAGGATGGGTTCAAAATATAAAAGCACTACCTCCATCCACAAAAGTATAAAATTGAGGAAAACATGTCAGTCAAACTAGCACAACTTTAACCAAATTTATAATAAATAGTATTAACATTTATATCTTGAAATAAATTTATTACTAAGTTGAAACAAGTGCAGGTTACTTGATGAGCATCTGTTACCCACCGATTGATGAATGCAGTGGCGGATGTAGAAAGGATCGAAGGGGGATCTCTTCTTCTTCTTCCTCTATTTCTCTTCATTTTTCTTCTTTTGTCCACCTCTTCTTCTCCCTCATCCTCCTATATTTTCATTGATGCACCAGGTGTAGGAGGGCTGGAGCCCCCTTTAGATCCGTCCCTAATGAATGTGGGGCCTTTTTTTTTTACTTGACACGGATGATGGATGTGGTGACAGAAGAATTATAAAAGAAGTGATTGGTTCTCGTGTGTGGACCAAGCATGGGCGGCGCCAGGGGTATTCCCCTGTATGCCATGGAATACCCAAGATTTTGGAAATAAACACAAATGCATATATGTATACGTATAAGTATAACGTATATAGTTGCTACATGGTGTAAAT
>Ga0182004_10002512_pt1 | contig 14309 bp, 5 predicted proteins | sample Sormic07211540_1_FD_120479 | JGI IMG/M metagenome (GOLD analysis project Ga0182004, IMG submission 120479) | Endophyte microbial communities from Sorghum bicolor roots, Mead, Nebraska, USA - 072115-40_1 MetaG | ecosystem: Host-associated > Plants > Roots > Unclassified | place: USA: Nebraska...
AGCACTTTCGTTTGTATTTGACAAAAATTATCCAATCATGGACTAACTAGGCTCAAAAGATTCGTCTCGTCAATTTCGACCAAACTGTGCAATTAATTTTTATTTTCATCTATATTTAATACTTCATGCATGCGTCTAAAGATTCGATCTGACGGAGAATCTGAAAAATTTTGCAAAATTTTTTGGGAACTAAACAAAGCCCAAGCAACAATGGCTACGATGCAGTGACTTTCGCTTGGTGCTTTTCTCTTGTTTTTTTCGGTGCTGCGTCATTGCCACAAGTTATGGGAGCAGTAGTTCCTACTCGTCTTTTCTTTCAGGTTAACACCCGAGAACACAATTAGTAACCATTTTATGCTACGTAGGTTTGATGTGGACGATTTGGAAAACAAAGAACGAGATGATGGTGTTTGAAAAAAAGTTGATCGCGGAGGAGAGGGAAATGGTTGAGGTTATCCTGAATAGCTAGCATGGTGGAGAAGTTGGTGGGCCGTGGTGTATGGGCCTGTCTTTTGGAGTTGGTGTCTTCATTTGCTCTGTGCTTAGCTAGCTGGTAGTTGTTCTAGATTTTGGGGTCTCTGTTTCGATGCCTTGAGGTATTTTGTTTTGTAGAGGTGGCTTGGGCCTTGTTTAGTTCCCCAGAAATTTTGCAAAATTTTTCAGATTCTCCGCACATCGAATCTTTAGACGTATGCACGGAGTATTAAATATAGATGAAAATAAAAACTAATTGCACAGTTTGGTCGGAATTGACGAGACGAATCTTTTGAGCCTAGTTAGTCCATAATTGGATAATATTTGTCAAATACAAACGAAAGTGTTACTATTCCTATTTTGCAAAATTTTTTGGAAGTAAACAAGGCCTGAACTCGTGCCTTAAAACTAGATTCCTCATATTAGCTTTTTCTCTAAACTTTCAATGAAAGCTAAGCTGAGAGGTCTATTATTGAAAAGTTCCATGAAACGTCCTTCTAATGATACACTTATTAGTATGTTAATCAAACTCAAGATAGTTTATCTGACACTATTCTGAAGTTACCTTCTTTTTACGATGGACAAGGACAAAGCATGTCTATCTCCATATCTCCGGATGCATAAGACCAGTCTCAATGCATAGTTTCATGACATAGTTACCAAGACTATAAACTATAAGTAACCGAGCCACAGGAGTTTTATGGGGATGAAACTCCTCTCTCATCTGATGAAACTCCTTCATTTAATGATCCTGCCAAGTCAGCAATTTTGCTTATGTGGCACCCTATTTAATGTGCATAACACTCTCATGAAACATGCATTGAAACTGACCTAATAACCACACGCACCAATTTTCTGTTTCCACTTCTTAGGGAATCATAGGTCTAGTGGTAAAAGAAAATTATGTGACTATTACTGGTACTCCGTCACTTTTTTTTATCATTTTCACTTCTCGAAAAATCAAACATACTTAACTTTAATTAAATATACATAATTAGTATCATTAGATAATTTATTAAATTTTTTTGGAGATACAAATATTGCTAATGTTTTCTACAAACTTAATCAAACTTGTCTAAACAATACTTAGTAAATGATTTGGTTGTTGCTAGTCACCTCTACTTGGCAGGTTTACTTCTGTTTGTTTTTCTATATTTATATTTTATACAAGGTATTGGTAGGATTGAAACTGATTCACTCAACTCTACACCCAACACCAATGCTTGAAGCTATGGCTGAAGTTCAAACTTAGTAGCACAAATCCCACGGCTATACTTAAATAGGAATAGAGGGAGTGCACCCTTTGTTTAAAAATGTTAGTTTAGTTATAAATTTGAACAAATATTTATTTAGATTCATATGCCTGCATTCGCCAGCGTAGAGTGCAGTAAAAATTTGGCCGAGACAGAGACTACTGCTCACCTACACCTGCAGACTGAACTACTACTGTCTACAGTCTACTAATACCGTGGATGCTGATGAAATGCCTGGGCGGCCCGCCAGCTTCACGGGAGCGCAGTATCGCCCGGAAGCCGCCAAGCTCGCCACCGCCGCACCCACATGCGCTCGCCTTCCACTGTTTGTCCGCGCGCCTACAAACAAGGCCCTCCTTTCCCTCGCTTGTCCCCGCTCTCGCGCTGCTTCCGCCCGCCGCCCGCTGCTGTCGTCTGTCAGCTCCCTCGCGCTACCGGCTGCGGGATAAGGCAAGCTTGTCGCTCGCCTAGTCGCCTTGGTGCTTCCAGGCAGCGCTTCCTCTGCATTGCAATTGCATTGCACATCGGAACCAATGGATTCCTCTAGAGGCGCCATCCGCTTCCTCGTCCACCGCCGCGTGCTGCTCCTGCTGCTGCTCGTCGCGTCGTCGTCCCTCGTCGGCACGTCGCGTGGCAGGGAGGCGCAGCCGCTGCCCGTGGCGGCGGCGGCCACGGTCCTCGGCAGCAGGCGCGCGCCGGAGCGGCACGGGCTGGCGCTGGACTTCTACGCCAAGACGTGCCCCGCGGTCGACCAGATCGTCGGCAACGTCACCGCCGCCAGGTACAGGGACTTCCCCGCCGCCGGACCCGCCGTGCTCCGCCTCTTCCACCACGACTGCTTCGTCGAAGTACGTAACCGACCCATTAATTGTTTTGTAAATCATTGCATTGTGTTCGTTGGTGTCCTGCCGATTTTCGATGACGACGTGAATGCACACGCACACACGCACGCACGCACGCACGCACGCAGGGGTGTGACGCGTCCGTTTTGATCGCGCCGACGGCCGACGCGGCCGCGCGCTCGCCGCCCAGGGTGGAGCGCGACGTGGAGGAGAACAGGAACCTGCCGCAGGAGGCGTTCGACACGGTGGAGCTTGCCAAGGCCGCCGTGGAGAGCAAGTGCCCCGGCATCGTCTCCTGCGCCGACGTCCTCGCCCTCGCCGCCCGAGACTACGTCCAGCTGGTACGTAACGTACTGTACCTACCGCAACGCAAGCTAACTAGTACTACTGTAGCTCGCGTTCATCTTCCCAGTCTTCGTTCTCTCTGGCTAGCTTGATTCACGCGAAAAAAAACATAACTGTATGTGTTTTGAGCACAGCATTATGCAACCGAAAGCACGAGCAGATGCAGCAGAGCCTTGGGTTTCAGCGAGAGAAATAAAGCGATGTGACTCTAGTGCAGCATTCGCGTTTGCAACCGAAACCCAACTGACAGTTAAAAGTTGGTAGGGGGGTACCGTACACTACATTGGCAAAGTCAGGACCAAAGAGAGGCGAAGCCGGGGACGGGGAAGAAAAGGTTTTACCTGCTTTAATTTGGACTGCCTTTTGCACTGCATGCGGGAAAAACCGAAAAAGGCGCAACCGCACGTCGTGCCCATGGCCGGCCGGCCGGCATGTGAACGTCGTTAGGATTAGGAACAGGGCGGCGTTACGTACGTTGTTAGCTTAGCTTAGCTTAGCTTAAGCAGGCCGAGCAAGGGCGGCGATGATGATTACATGACCGTGAAGAGAAACAAACCGTGTTGTCTCGTCTCAGGTTTTGGGATCAATTGCTATATTGATCATCGTAGTAGTGGAAGTAGTAGTACAAGTGCTCCGTGGTCGGTGATCTGCTCAGTGAACTGTTTCTGCTAATTATGGTGGGTCAGTACTCAGTGGGCTGCAAAGCCTGCAAGTGTGGCCGCCCGTGCAGACACGAGTAGTAGGTTAATTTTAATTTGATTTGTTTAAACGTTTTGCTTCTGAGATTAGCACCGTCGCCCATCACACAGTGGCTTTTAATTCACGTCACGTTACGGCAATTTTACCGCGCCCTAGTGATGGATCGGAGTGTAGCCTGAACTGTTTCTAATTTATATTGTCTGTACGATTTCCTAATGTAGCTAGGGTGACAACTACGTGACAGCCTCAACGGGTAACACAATTTGAGCTATATATAGTCTAAGCTTGGGGATTCGGCACTCCGTGCTTGGATCTTATGGCCGCAAGCCAACAAAGTTTGCCTCGCCCATGTCAAGACTCAAGAGCAGCTGATTTGGTGCTGCAACGAGAGTAATTTAGGGCCACGTCGTGTTTTTTAAGTGCGTCAGGTGACACTTGACAGGCAGGTGGTCGTAAGTGTCGTCCATCACAGCCTCTGAGCGAGTCAAGTGTCGTGTTCCTCCCTTTCCCGCAGAAGTCAAGCGTCCAACCTGTCCCTCGCTTTGTTGCGTAGTACCACGGCCGCCCATTTTGGAGTCGTCTCGTGCATCTTTCTGGACCACGCTGCCTCTTTTTTTTTCTTTTTATTTTTGGTAACAGACCACGCTGCCTTGATACAAACGGCCAAAGTCCACGGCTCGTAATTTTCGTTCTATATTTTTAAAGTTTTATTTATTTTAGAAACAACTTTATTCATTATTTCCAGCCTATAGAAAGAAGCATTTATTTGGCTGAGAAACTCTGTAATGGATGGACCCAACCTAAACAATAGTGGCCCATTACAGGCAGGTGGGCCGTATTACGCGGTGAAGAAGGGCCGTAAGGACAGCAAGGTGTCCCTGGCGGGGAAAGTCCGGGGCAGCCTCCCGCGGGCCAACTCGACGGTGGACGAGCTCCTCCGCGTGTTCGCGGGCAAGGGCCTGGGCGCGGCGGACCTGGTGGCGCTGTCCGGCGCGCACACCGTCGGCTTCGCGCACTGCGTCCACGTGCTGGGCCGCATCTACGACTTCCGGGGCACGCGGCGGCCGGACCCGCTGATGGACGGCCGCCTCGTGAAGGCGCTCCGGATGTCTTGCCCGTCGTCGGGCGGCAGCGCCCGCGTCGTGGTGCCCTTCGACGTGAGCACGCCGTTCCAGTTCGACCACGCCTACTACGGCAACCTGCAGGCGAGGCTCGGCCTGCTGGCTTCCGACCAGGCGCTGTTCCTGGACGCGCGGACCAGGCCGCTCGTGCAGGACCTCGCCGGCAACAAGACCCGCTTCTTCCAGGCGTTCGTGGCCAGCATCGACAGGATGGGCTCCATCCGGATCAAGAAGGGCAGGAAAGGGGAGGTCAGGAAAGTCTGCAGCCAGCACCTGTTGTCAGCCTGATGATCCATCTGCAGCAGCAAGCATGGCAGCATGTCGTTGCGTGATTTAGGCCTTGTTTAGTTCCCAAAAATTTTCAAGATTCCTCGTCAAATCGAATCTTTGGTCGCATGCATGGAGCATTAAATATAGATGAAAATAAAAACTAATTGCACAGTTTATCTGTAATTTGTGAGATGAATCTTTTGAGCCTAGTTACTCCGTGATTGGACAATGTTTGTCAAATAAAAACGAAAATGCTACAGTGACCAAAAACGAAAAATTTTGCCAACTAAACAAGGCCTTAGAGCTTACATACAACAGCGGTCTTTGATGTATGTCATGTGTGACAGCAGTTTAGTTTAGAGAAGAGTAGCTTGACCATCAGTTTTTTTTTTTTATTTCGGTCGTGTGTGTGTTTGTGCAGGAAAATGTGTATGCATGCAGGTAGAGGTAAGAGTGTCCTGGGGTTTGGTGGTGTGTTTGTTTGGGCGTGCCTGTGAATGTGTACGAGCACGCCCGCTATGCTAGTGTGTCTGTGTGCCATTACATTTGTTTGATTGGAACTGCAGGATGCAGAGCAGTGAGCGGAGCAGAGTAGGCATGCAGCCATCTCTTACCAGGCTCGAGCAAATCAATCGATGCTAGGTTCTGATCCTTGTTAGCCCTATTTGGCTGGTTGGAAAAAAAAGTTGTTGCTGATGCTCATGCTGTTGTTGATTTGTTGTTAGAGAAAAAAAATAGTGCTGAAATTGGACGTCTAGGCGTGTTACCTGGTCCAAAGCAGTTTCGTCCATGAGCCAATCAAATAGGCTCCTAAGCTCTCTGTCCCAAAAACATTATTGTCTCTATATAGGTTCGTGGTTATCAAAATTTATTAAATTTAACTATGTTTGTATAAAATATTAGCAATATCTATATCTCCATTAATCTATTTTAAAAATATATTTATTGATTTATCTAATGATACCAATTATATGCACTGTAAATATTGATATTTTGTTATATATATTTGGTCAAAATTTAAAATATTTAACTTCTTTGAAATGAAGATAACGTGGGGCGGAGGGACTATTCCTTTCGTTCCAAAAAAAGAATATAGCTATCCTAAACTTGTTGTCCAAGTTAATACATAGAACTATACATTATTTTTATGGTAAAAATTACTAGCAATCCTCAAACTTGTTTGGTTGTACATGTATAAATCATCCCATCCCATTAGCTATCTCAACCGGCAACAAATTGATTGCAAAAGTTCACTTTTGCCCTCCCACCTACTTATATCAACATGCCATGCCAATAACAAATAGAAAATAAGAATCATTATAGACAAAACCATTAACCCATCCACCTTATAATAACAACTACAAAATGATAATCATTATAGGTATATTATAAAAATATATTTCATGACAAATCTAAGGACACTTACACTACTATAAGAAACATTTGTAAAGGTGGTCGAAATCTATTTGTAGAGTTGTCTACTTCATCTTTCTCTATATGTGCGTCGATATCTAAAGGTGGCTCTCTAACCGCCCCTAGAACACTCCTAAAGATCGATCCTAGGGGAGGTCTAAATTCTAGCCACCTCTATAAATGGTTTTACAAAATATGCAAATGAAGCAAAAAAAAGAATTTTGAACCCCATGAGAAGTCCACCAGGCAACCTCACGGCCATGCATTGCAAAACACAAGTATTTGTTCTCAATTTCATGAAAAAATCACTTAGAAATGAGCTCACCTAGAGATCTAATTGTTGTGGCTGCACTCTATTAATTGTCCCTTTTTGACACAAAAACCATTGGGGAGCTCCCAATGGTGGGTTACAAACTTTTATAAAAAGGACCAGCAACAAGAGTTTAGGGAAATACTTACAACAGAGGGGGAGAGAGAGTGGAGAAAACTAAAATTTGTACAAACACGAAGGTACTATACTGAGAGCAAGGAAGAATAAAATTACAGGGCGTCCAGCTAGAGACAAACTAAATCTCTATCTGATTCGGTGAGAGTGAGACTGAAGAGCAACTTCCTCCTCGAAGTTCCTAAGTCATAGAAGCAATCTTGAACTCCATCAAATACCAACTTGTTCCCGATTTCCAAAGCTCCCAAGCCTCTAGGAATTGTCCCTTGTATAGCCACTTGGGTGTCATGTGCATCTAAATACTGTCCTCATCATGTTGTTGACACCTAGGTCTTGTTTTGGGTTGAACTAAACACCATGAGGTAAGAGGGAATAAGGAAGCTAGAAAAGGTCCATATTACCTTGTTTGCCTGGTATGTCTTCAACCTTTAGATTCATGTTCATTGCCTCCTAAACAACACAACTAAGGTGGACCTTGTTTTGGTGGGGTTGGGGGGCTCGCGCCCCTCTACTGAAAATGGTTACAAAAAGTGTTGTTCATAAAAAATCACTTTGCATAGTTCAATACAATGTCATGTACATTTAATGGGAGCTGCGGAGGTAAAACTTTGGCACCAGTGAACACATCCACAACAAACAGTTTTTGTCATGACTACAGATCAACCAACCATAGGAAGACGCAGCAAAATAGAACTTAAATGCCACTTCAGGAATATGGTATTTCAAGTACTTCTCGAGTACGCTGGATTAATGACTTAGCATATGTGAAGCTTTTTTATCTTCATGCGGAGAATGGACATTGATGTGGGACCGGGTGCCGGAGGCAGGAGCAAGGTGCACAATGTAGATTTGGATGGGTATGAGGAGAAGGCGAACTTATTTTTATAATATGTTAGAATCGTATATTCTTTCCAAGGGAGGAATGAATTGCCATAAGCATACACGGACTGATGCATCTTCTCTCTGAGTTTCACTGCAAGATCGAACAATGAGTATATATGGTCATGAATCTTCATGGATTTTGTTGTACTCCAGGTATCGGTTTAGGCCCTGTTTAGTTCCCCACCGAAATTTTTTTTATCCATCCCATCGAATCTTTGGACACATGCATGGAACATTAAATGTAGATAAAAAATAAACTAATTACACAGTTTAGTTGAAAATTGCGAGACGAATCTTTTAAGTCTAGTTACTTCATGATTAGCCTTAAGTGCTACAGTAACCCACATGTGCTAATGACAAATTAATTATGTTTAATAAATTTGTCTTGCAGTTTCCTGACAAGCTATGTAATTTATTTTTTATTAGTTTCTAAAAACCCCTTCCAACATTCTTCTGACACATCCGATGTGACATCAAAAAATTTTCATCTACAATCTAAACAGGGCCTTATAACAGTTCAAAAAAGTTTTGGATAGCACTTCTTAGTTCTCTCCCGCTTCTCAGTTCAAAAAGCCACTCACAATGTGCCAAAAATTTACCAGAACAACTTTTCTATTTCCTGGCTTGGTGATTTCTGGTAGCACAATTTAGGCCTTGTTTAGTTCACCCAAAAACTAAAAACTTTTTATGATTTTCTGTCACATCGAATCTTGCGGCACATGTATGGAACATTAAATATAGTCGAAAACAAAAATTAATTACACAGTTTTTGCCTGTAAATCGCGAGATAAATCTTTTGAGCCTAGTCAGTCTATGATTGGACAACCACCACGCCATCACCAGCTCGTCTGCTAATTAAGTTAGCAGGTGGCTTGCAACAGAGCAAGTTTAATAATATAGTTCATTTGCTGGCTGTAAGGTTCAAGCCTTCTTTCAGCCCACATATACAATAGTTAGCTATCCACTATTAATATATGGCTCATTTATCTCTTTCACAAAGTTTCTTGGTTTCTATACCTAAGCTTGTATAAGCTTACAGTCTACTTCTCCTCTCTCTCCTCTCTTCTCTCCTTCATCTCAGCATTTAGCTGGTTTATAGCCCACTATAATACTTGCTCTAAACCTGTGTCCCCGATATACCCTAGAGAATAAAAATATATTTTATATATAATGAAATGGCTAAACAAAAAAAATAGAAGTACTTGAAAGTACCCATGATACTTTTCCTATCATTGTAAAAGAGCTCACTTCATAAACCAGCTACCACAATCTCAAAAGCTAAATGAACCTTAGCTTCTATTAGCCTCTAGAAGTTAGCATGGATCCAAACACAGCTCTATTCACACTAACTTGTAGTAGAATTTTGACAACTTCGGATTCCATAATATTTACTACTAGCGTTCTAATCTTCTATGTACATTTTTTTCTAATGCATCTTTATCTCTATCTTCCTCCTTCTTGTTGCTTATATACTACTTTTTTTTTACTTCTCGTTAGCTAAGGTCTTGTTTAATTCACCCCAAAAATAAAAAAAATCAAAAGTCCCTGTCGCATCAAATCTTACGGCACATATATAAAGCATTAAATATAGATAAAAACAAAACTAATTGCACAGTTTGCCTATAAATCGCGAGACGAATCTTTTAAGCCTAGTTACTTTATGATTAGATAATATTTGTCAAATAAAAACAAAATTGTTATAGTATGAAAATCCAAAAACTTTTTGATCTAAACAAGGCCTAAACTATTACTATGTGAAATTCCAGCCAATGCAGCATTGCAAAGGCAGTCAACATTGGTCGTGTGTCTTGACAGGGGTCAAACAACAGATGCGCTTCCACCAATCCAGACCAAGGGTTTAACTATTATAATACTTTTGTTTTTATTTCATAATTATTGTTCAATCATAAACTAATTAGACTTAAAAGATTTATTTTATAAATTACAGATAAATTGTATAAGTAGTTACTCCATATATGTGTCTAAAAATTTAGTATGAGAAAGAATCTTAAAAAATGAGATTTTAAAATATCTTTTAATTATATTTAATGTTATATATATATATGTCTAAAAATTTGATGTAATATAGAATCTTAAAAAAAATAGAATTTTGAAGTGAAAAAACAAGGCTCAAGAAATGAGGAAGCGCAACCCGACGGCGACGACTGGGCACCAATGGTCAAGGAACACATCAATCAACTGGAGACACGACGAGTTTCCAAAAAGCTGTCCCAGGGGGCTCAAGACCAATGCAGTGGAGCGCACACGCCACACACCACACGCCCACACGCACACTCCCCTGTGCAGCGTAGGCGTACTGTAGGCAATAGACAGGCAGCCTAGCGATGTCAAGTCGCGTCGTCAGATCCTACGTTTTGCCTGCCTGCTCCCTGACTCCCCGTCTGTAAAAGTCCTGGGCCCACGAGTTGACGAGCCGACGACGAGAGGTGGCAAAATTTCAAATTATCTGACCGTATCCAATTGTATACCGTTAAATTGTAAAATAAATAAATAAATTTAGAAAAATATAAGGAACCGTACTAAGTTCATAACTTAAATTTAGGCCTTGTTTAGATACACCCAAAAACCCAAAACTTTACAAGATTCCCCGTCACATCGAATCTTGCAGCACATGCATGAAATATTAAATATAGATAAAAATAATAACTAATTGCACATTTTAACTGTAAATCACGAGACGAATCTTCTAAGCCTAGTTACTCCATAATTAGACAATATTTATCAAATAAAAACGAAAATGCTACAGTGTCAAAATCCAAAAACTTTTTGCATCTAAACAAGCCCTTAGGCGAAAAGGATTCACCATCAAGAATATAACCAACTAAGGTCTTTGTTTAGTTCGTGATTTTTTAAGATTTTGGGTACTGTAGCACTTTCGTTTGTATTTAGTAATTATTGTCCAACCATTTACTAAAGGCTCAAAAGACCGCCTCGACATTGATAGGCAAACTATGTAATTAGTTATATTTTATCTATATTTAATGCTTCATGCATGCGTACAAAAATGCGATGAAAGTATGTGCAATTTTTCTATTATTTTTCTCTGTATGAATTTTGGTTCATATATACTCCACCCATTACCCCATTTGGATCCATAAAAAAACCTCCATTTGTCTAAAAAATATCAACATCCTAAGTTTGACGAGATTATGATCTTCTTAAGTTTAACAAGCTAGGTTTATAAAAAATATTATCAATATTTTTTATCTTTAAATAGATTTATTATAAATATATTTCATGATTCATCTAAGGATACTTATTACACGTCATAAATGTTAGTTATTTAGTATATATTTGATCAAATTTGAAATTTGTTGACTTTTTGAGAAAAGCTAAAATGTCATTATTTTTAGACAAAGGTTAGTATAGTACTTGGGTGAAATCTAACATTTATTCTTGTGACCATGACTAACTATATGATCCTATAATATTACTAATATGTAAGGATGAAAACGGTCGTAAGCGGTCGAAAAACTCCTAAATTGTTTTCTACTTTTACATTTGAAATACAAAAAGAAAAACGAAAACAGTAAAGTCGGACACGAAAACAAACGCGAACTTACGAAATATTAGGAATTTCGAAAACAAACCAATTCGAGCAGATTTATATCGAACACGGTCGATATACGAAAACTCAATACGAAATACCAATATGTAGTACCAAGTGCATGACCAAGTATATACAGGATCAAGTTTAAGTGTATATATTAATTAAAAAGTGCATGATCCTTGGACTTAGGTATTTAATACAATAGCCCACACATAAAAATAAGTCCAGAACAAGCAACTAATAGCTAGCAGGAACGCAGCTAGCCACCAGTAGAAAGAACGTAGATGCATAGTGAGTAGTCTGTAATTGGACTGTGTAACCACGCAGTCGACTAAATTTGGTTTAAACCAAAATTTGAATTCGAAATATTTCAAATTAAAAGTAGAAAAAGTAGAAAACGGTCGAAAAATGTCTAAACCGTTTTCTAACTTTACATTTAAAATAGGAGACATCTGAAATACGAAAACGAAAACGGTAAAGTCGGACAAAAATAAATTTGTCTTGTTGTGTCCTTCATATTCACGTGCTTTGAAACTGTACTTTTATTAGGTACATGCCCAAACTTTAACTTCAGGTGTTATCCAAATTAAGAACTCTAAAAATTTGATTTTTAGGTCTTCAGACTTATTACAATGTGTCATCTAGCATCAAAGATCCAACCAATCCATATATTGGTATCTAGCCATCCGTGTTCATGCTCTCCCTCTCTTCTAGCTCTATCTCCACACTCTCTTTCTCTCTCTAGTGTGGTATCACATCACAATCGACTACTCGCCATCCCTAACCCATGGCTTCGTCATCCTCCAGATGAAAGGTCAATGTATCATCAATAGTGGTGTCCACAAGATCAAAGTAGTGCTCCTTCGAAGGAAGAGGCAGCCATTAGGTTGTTGCCCCAGTCAAAAATGAGGTGTGGTCATGTGGATCCAACCGCTGTGACATGTGGTGCTTGATGCAAACTATATCATATCTAGATGACAAAAATTTAGGAGCCTAGATGACACACTGCTCAGAATCAATTCTCACTTACTTCCCACCTTGCCCCTCCACCATAATAATCAAGTAGAAGCACTCCACTAGAGAATCAAGGAGGAGAGCCACAGAATCTAGGAGTGGAGCTCTACCAAACAAACCTAAGCTATGGCTACAAGTAATTAGTAGCCCAATGTTTTTATCTTAAATACTGATGGACACATGATAAATCATATAGTTAGGTCCCGTTAGGTGTAGCTCAGAATCACTTGTAATTTTTTTTATTTCAGTTCCATGAACAACTTCACGAGTAAAACTAAAGCTATTTTAAAAAATGGTTGGTAAAGTTAAGATAACAGAAAAAGCTAGGAGAGGCTAGTAATTTTATATTTACCAGGCTTCCAGGGCGTGTGAAAGTAGTTGAAAAATAACCTTGAAAAACAGTTTTGTGAAGCATGTTCCATATAAGTTGTACCACACAAGCTCTTAATATGAGTAACAATGTACTTTTATTATTGTTGATATCTATAGTGTCTTAATATACTTATCATATTTCAACCTCTTATTACATAGCGTCTTTCTTTAAATGTATTGGATGAATATCTATAGATAATAGAGTTAAATGGTTATCTGAATGAGAATCCGTATCTGAACTATCTGGTTGGCTGCAGCTGCACTACTGCACAAATCCAAACTGAAAGACCCTGTAGATTAGCACACCTGTGGGCTGTGGCCACACCCAGCGAGCATGAGCGCACGCCTCGTCCCATGCCACGATCTGACCCCTGCCGTGTGTTGACGACAACAGCAGACCAGACATCGTACCAGAGACTGCTTGACTGACGAGAGAGCCCGAGACGGAGACCGGGCGGCGGATCGCAGTCAAAGAGAAGGTAGGGCAGCCACAGGCAAAGAGGGGCAAGGCAAAGAGCGGCGTCCGGTTGGTCTGCCGACGCCGGACGGGAAGGACAGTCCTGTCCTGCGCTACGACATTCGTAGGCGCAACAGGAACAGATAGGAGTAGCTGTCCACTGTCCGCACGCATGTGTGTGGAGCGACGCGCGCTGTCCACGGCAGGGGCAGGGGGGCCCTGGACCCGCCTGGTTGCTCCCTGCGGCACGGGAGAGGACTGTCCACACGTAACTCATGTATCGTGTCCCCCGCCCATGCGCGCGCGCGCTCAACCACAGTGCCAACAGCATTCAGCACAGGCACTCGACTGCGAGTGAGATCGACCGGCCGAGGAAAAAAGCGGGATGCATGCCACGCCGGTGTGCCCGGCTCCGTGCGCCTCTGCACCATGCGCGAGCGACACGCCGGTGCTGAGGTGCAGTGCAGGCCTTCCTTAGGTCTGTCCGGTGTGCCTCCGCCAATCTGTAGTCCTACTCACTCCGTTCAAAAAAAAAGTATTCCCTTCGTCTCGAAAAGACTGTTATTATTTATTTTCAAACGTCTTGGTTGATCATTCATCTTATTAAAACTTTTTGTATAAATATCATGTATTTTGATATGACTTATTTGACCATTAGAAATACTTTAATAATGATTTATCTATTTTAGAATTTGCACAAAAATTTTGAATAAAACGAGCGGTCAAACATGATTGGTCAAAGTCAACAACAACGATCTTTTGAGATAGAGGGAGTATTATATTGTTTTTAAATTTCATACATCTTATTTGATTATTTGTCTTATTTAATTTTTTTATATAAGTATTATATATTTTGTTAAGACTTATATCATAATTAGAGTTACTTTACTAATGATTTATTTATTTTATAATTTATAAAAACGAATTAAAAAAACAAACGGTAAAAAACGTCGCTTTTTTAAGGCCTTGTTTAGATCCTAAAAATTTTCGAGATTCCCCGTCACATCAAATCTTTGGTCGCATGCATAGAGCATTAAATATAGATGAAAATAAAAACTAATTGCACAGTTTACCTGTAATTTGTGAGATGAATCTTTTGAGCCTAGTTACTCCGTGATTGGACAATGTTTGTCAAATAAAAACGAAAGTGC
>Ga0182004_10002513_pt1 | contig 14309 bp, 9 predicted proteins | sample Sormic07211540_1_FD_120479 | JGI IMG/M metagenome (GOLD analysis project Ga0182004, IMG submission 120479) | Endophyte microbial communities from Sorghum bicolor roots, Mead, Nebraska, USA - 072115-40_1 MetaG | ecosystem: Host-associated > Plants > Roots > Unclassified | place: USA: Nebraska...
GAAAACAAAAACTAATTACACAATTTAGCTGTAAATCACGAGACGAATCTTTTGATGCTAGTTAGTCCATGATTAGATAATATTTGTCACAAACAAACGAAAGTGCTACAGTACCGAAATCTTTTCACTTTTCGGAACTAAACAAGGCCTAAGGGCTTGTTTAGTTAGCAAAAATTTTCAAGATTCCTCGTCACATTGAATCTTTGGTCGCATGCATAGAGCATTAAATATAGACGAAAATAAAAACTAATTGCACAGTTTACCTGTAATTTGTGAGATGAATCTTTTGAGTCTAGTTATTCCGTGATTAGACAATGTTTGTTAAATAAAAACGAAATGCTACAGTAACAAAAACAAACATTTTTGCGAACTAAACAAGGCCTAAAAAGCATGGTTGTCAAAAGAAAAAAACATTAAAAAGCACAGTGACAAAACGAGGAAATTGATCGGCGAGACTGCGACATCGCTAGCGTTGCAGCAGCTTTCTGCTCCCGGCCGTGTCCCTGTCCATGGAGGGAATGGAGAGTCGAGGTGTGCGCCGGAAACCCAGAAGCGCGTCACTGTTGGCCTTGGCCGAATGGCCGGCTTATCGCTAGACACGTATGAGTTCAGCAGTTGCGTCCACTGCATCGTGCGAACTGTTTGAGAAGAGCGGTCGTCTGGAATGCTTGTACGTTCACATCTTAGAGCGGTTGTAGTTCACCAGTGTCACGGCAGACGGCACAAGGGTTGCGTGATTGCGTCCCATTGTTCTATCCCAGCACCCAAGTGGCGGCTGTCTTGCGTTGATCACATGATCTTGCGTTGATCACATGAGCTGAAACTAATATCTAGAAAGTCCTTGCTATTTTATTATTACTTAGATTACCTAGGTTATTTTCAAATTCCTCTAAATTCCTGGAAAGGCCTAAGGTTCTTTTGATTACAGGAAAAAGAACAATTCGTGAAGTCGACGATGATGTCAGGAATGGGATCCATGCAAATTAGGCATAGACCAATCGGTGTCGGCCCTCTTAGAAGAACCCACATAATCACAACCAGCGAGATGTTTTCACCTGTAAACGCAAAAGGATAATCGTTCAACTGAAACAAAGCCTTAAATACGTCACTCAAGATTTTGCTCTTCACAATATTGCTGAATTCAGCACATTTGACTTTTAACTTCGCACATATTTCTCTGAGTCAAAAATCCTAGTACAAATGGCATATAGAAACTGACATCAAAATCTCGTGATCTTATAACTTTCGCAATCTTCTCATGATCTATAACTTTCAGAATCTTCTCATGATCTATATCTTTCAGAATCTTTGATGTATTCCTCTTCCTCAGGCAGCAGTGAATGCCTTCTTCACTGCACCACTCTTTGACCCGGCAGGGATAACCTTCAGCACATTAAACCTCACCGTCTTGGACAGTGGCCTGCATAGGCACATGGCACAACAGTGAGTTTTTGAGAGCTTAGAGTGCCATCGAGCAGCTATTATGGGCACAGCAGAAAATCTAGTATCTATAGTAATGCCATAATCGTATTGGGAAAAGTGGTGCAAATGTAGAGATAAGTTGTGCAAAGACCAAGCTTAGGCCTTGTTTAGTTCACCCCAAAAACCAAAAAGTTTTCAAGATTCTCCGTCACATCGAATCTTACGGCACATGCATGAAGCATTAAATATAGATGAAGACGAATCTTTTTACCCTAGTTAGTCCATGATTGGATAATATTTGCCACAAACAAACGAAAGTGCTACAGTGCCTGAAAACTTTTCATTTCGCGAACTAAACAAGGCCTTAGCTTCAAAATAATCAAAACTGTCTTTTTACCTGCACTGGCCAATAATCACATGGTCTCCTTCCTTCACACGAAAGCAAGGGGAAATGTGGGCGGGGATGTTAGAGTGCCTCTTCTCATACCTATACAAGAAAACCAGAATTACGGTTAGTATGATGAAATTATCCCATACAAGTCTGAAAACCATCAAAGAATATTCACCGACCTCTGATATTTCTTGACAAAGTGAAGGTAGTTCCTACGAACAATGATGGTCCTGTTCATTTTGGCGCTATGGCATGTTCCAGCAATGATGCGGCCTCTAATTGACACAGTGCCAGTGAATGGGCATTTCTTATCAATGTAGGTTCCTGCAATACAAGACAAATGAAGAACATTTAGGTCTCAAAGTTTACTTAGTTTCTGCACTGGACAGCTATGGCAAGCAATTCTGAGTAAATGCATTGGAAACCAAAAAAAAAGAGCCACACAGACACCAAAAAAAACATGAAGAGACAGACCAATGGTAAGTGGATAGCAAACAATCTAGTTTAAGGGAGCAGGAATGTTCATAAAGAATCAGGTAGATAAAGAAGCACGTGTAATCAAGGACGAACTGAAAGACAAATTTTCATGCCATCCATACTGTTTCTAGTCACACCTCCAGGTTGGATACAAAGCATTCATTTCAATGGCCATTAAGAGAACCAGGCACTCCTTGGAGTATAGCAACATTGCCATAAGATTGCTAATGTTTTCTATTTCAGTACAGCCCAAGTGTTGCATAAAGGATGAAACACTTGAGTGACCGATAGCTTAAATAGGGTACACTTATACTGGATTTGATCAGTTGTGGATTCTCTGCTAGTCTCTTAAAAGTGATGAATCAGTGAACACTACGAACCCAGAGTAAGTTACATTAAGCTAACAAGTAACATCAAATTAGGGAGTTCTGAAATGACAAAATTGTTGGACAAGCGAGCTCCAGGACAAACCTTCGATGGCTTCCCTGGGAGTCTTGAAACCAAGGCCAATGTTCTTCCAGAACCTGTTGCCACCCTTGCCAGGCTTATTCCCCTTGGCGGCCTTCTTCGAGCTGCAGCATTATAGAAATGAAACCATGATTAGTAGTTCGTTGCACAACAAAATACCACGAACCCAATTTACAAAGAATAACACTAATTTCTCTTACCAGAGGAAAACCTTAGGCTGCTTGAGGAAAGCCTTCTCTGTCTGCAAAAAACAGATAAGTGTTTAGTTTTTATTACAGATAAAATGGTGACAAGTTGATGAAATTGTACTGATAACAGAAACATAGCAACCCACTCGTGCTACATAGTAAGAACTAGACTGATCCACATAGATCTGGTGCTCGACTGAATATTTATCTACATCTATTTTATAGCGTCGCAACTGAGGGCCTGTTTAGATGCAGCCAAAAACCAAAATGTTTTGGAGAAATGTACACTTTTTGGAAGAATGGATCTAAACAGGGGTATGTAAACCATGGGTTGTAAAGATTTAGAATTTGGGACCCTTGAGTCCCAAAACTGTCCAAAAAGTGGCTAGAGACCCGAGTTGGACGGATATACCCCCAGCAATCATGTGCCTGTACTTCAATTAATAAAACAAATCAAGCATTAAATGTGGGCAAATCTGTCTTATATGTTGCAGACCAAAAAGGTTTTGGAAGCATTTAAACACCTATTCAGATGTAAAGTTTACAGCCAAAACTTTTGGAATGTAAAAATTTGGGATCTAAACAGGCCCTGAATCAATCAGTGAGGAAATTAGTTACCCACATCCATTTCATAGTATCAGGATTGAACGATGCTAATGAGGATCAATAGGACGTCTACATAAGAGCAAGGACACCTCGACAGAACAGCACTAGACGTCTAGACCTGAAGGTGTCAACATGACTTACAAGCAAGGCACCATAGCAAATTGGGCCAAAAGAACGCTGCGGGAAGGCTAGTATTCCCCACTCGGGCTTATCGAAAGATAACAAATGGATAGCTCGTCATGCAGTCCACGGATGCAACTCACCTGCTCCGCCATGGTTGATGTTCGAGAGGACTAACGGGCAGCGGCGCACGGCGTAGACGGCGACAGCGGCGGCGGCGCGAGGATAGAAGGCGTGCCCAAACCAAAACCCTACTCATCCGGCTGGTTATATGTATGCGAGTTAGGTGGGCTTTTGTTCTTTTCTTTTGAGGTTACATGGGCTTTTCCTTTTGGGGGCCCTTTTTCTTACTGTTTACATACTGGGCTTTATTACTACCGCTGGTAAGCTTTTTTTTAAAATTTTTTTAAACAATTGTTCTGAATAAAAAAGTGGTACTGAAGAAATTCAAATCTCGCGTTCAATTGATAGGGATTCCATTTCTGCACAACTCACTACAAAAAATCTTAACTTTTTTATGAGTTGGATTGGATTGAAACAAAATTCTACAACTCACAATATTATCTGTGTGGAGCCATTTTCATGCTAAAATAATAGACATATCAAATACAATGTCAACCATGGCGGAGCAGGTGAGTAAATAGTGTCAGATACGATATACGTATCTGACATTGTATTTGATTATTTTAGAGCAAAAATAGTAAATAGTGTCAAACAAAAGATGTTGTGAACTATAAAGGTGTATGTATGTATGTATATATCCATAGTTTAAGTGTTTGTTCAATGTCAAGCTTTATACAAAAAATAGACTAGCACTGGCACATGTTGTTTTCATTCATAATTTTAATTGGATTTTCATGAAGCACTTTTTAAGTTGCATTACGTAGGACCACGGGATCGGAACACGGAACACTTAATCCTTCGGATGCACATGTTCTTTGAGTAGCTTTCCATCGACTTTCGTAGCGGGAAAGGCTAAGACAACAAAGAACACAAACAAAACACTGTTATATTGTTTTCATGAGATATCACTGGCTTCTCCGTCAGGGTAGACCAGGTGGAGTTAGCAAGGTTCGCCAAATGTTACCGAAGTCATGTGACTTTGAAATACTCGATGTAGTTTTGCCAAAGCTTACTGCCACTGCCATATACAAGCCGTGTTTTTTTTTGAATAAATAAAGGAAATTGAAAAAGAACATTTTTTTTGCTTGCATATTGCCTGAGGCTACAAAGCCGGACAGGCCCTGGCCGGGTTGTCTTGTCTCCACGGCACAAAAATGGGAAGCCCAAGAAAGCCGGCCAGCTAATCGCCTATTCCTTCCCTCCTCCCTCGCATTCCGGCAGGCTCCGCCAACGTCCGTGCGTCCCCGTCCCCGCGTCGCCGCTTCCCCCCTCCCTTCCCTTCCCTCCGTCCTCGGCGAATCGAAGCCGCTAGCCCCCGACATCCATGGCTGCCGCGTTAACCCGCCTCCGATCCGCCGTCGAGCGGCTCGGGCCCTCCCGCGCCCGCGTCCGCGCCTTCTCCGCAGCCGCTGCTGAGGCCGAGGCGGCCAGCGACTCTAGGGCTTTCACCGCGGCCGCGGTGGCCGCCGGCTCGGGGCTGGGGATCTGGCTGCTGTCCTCGAACCCGCAGCCGCTCGCGGACTCCGGCCTGGCGGAGGATGCCACCACCGCAGGCGGCGGAGGCAACAGCGGCTTCCCCGCAGCTTTCGGCGGTGTTGGAGCCACCGGGGAGCGGGAGGCCAGATTCCTCTTCGGGGGTGAGCACCCTTGGTTGAACAATACGTAGCTTTACGCAATGAATTAGCGTCTGCGATGCTTTGTGTAGATGATGTGACGCGTCCGAGCCTGTGGATTTGTGGCTATCGTTGCACGAAAAATGCTAGTGTTTTTTTCTAGCCGAGTCGCCATCAGCATTCTTCTCGTTTGAAGAGCATTTGTAGCCGTGTATATTGTATATTTAAGTTAATTTGGTCATAGTTGATAGAAACGGCATGATGATTTGGTTAACATCGTCTTGTAGATTCATATCGCCGAAGGGTGTTCTTCAAGTATGAGAAAAGGATTAGGACGCGCAGCCCTCCAGAGAAGGTAATGTGGCATTCCATATTCAGAAATCAGAATAACCATTCTACGTCATATGGTGATAATTTTCCCATTCAAATCCTTGTGCTTCTTCTGCTAGATCTTTGAGTACTTCGCATCCGTCCACAGCCCGGAGGGTGAGATGTACATGTTACCTACCGACCTGATGAGGGCGGTCGTTCCCGTTTTCCCCCCATCAGAGTCCAAAATTGTCAGGGAAGGGAGATTGAGGGGGGAGCGCCACCCTGGCGAGCTACAGTGTGCCCCATCTGAGTTTTTCATGCTATTCGATACAAATGGTGATGGAGTCATCTCCTTTTCTGAGTAAGTGGGTTGTGACTTGAACTAAAATGATTGTTTGCCATTTCCCCTGCCATCTACTATACATATCTGCATCTACATTCGTAGTTTCTCTTCGTTCTGTCTTGTTATCTTTATGCAATGAAATAGTTAAGACAAGCTAATGTAGGGATATATTATCATATATAGGCGCGGACGCGCCGTCAACTATACATGCGTAGGGATGACACTGACACATCTAGGCATCTAGCTTACTGGGTATCAGTATCTCTATGCTATTAGTGTCAAAAGGGTTGGAATATACCTAGAGATCTTTGTTTAGATAGGAGTGCTTGGAAAGCAGCTATCGACGTACCTGAACCGTGACTAGGGGCTCATGTCGGGTTTCAACTCTAGCCTACCCCAACTTGCTTGGGACTAAAAGGCTTTGTTGTTGGCTATTAGTGTCACATGCCTTTCTGTACTACTAATTTTTTATTTCTAATGTTGCCTCATGCAGGTATATCTTCTTTGTAACATTACTTAGCATCCCTGAATCAAGCTTCAATGTGGCTTTCAAGATGTTTGATCTTGATCACAATGGGTATGTTATCTTCCAGCTACTGGAGCCCGTTTATATTCATATTCTGTAGAGGCTTCTTTGTGCATCTCAGCATCTGGTCCCTCTTCTTATTTTAATTTAATTAGCTCTGAACCATTTAATTGTTGCAAGCCTGCTCACTTACATATTTTAGTTTGGAAATTTTTTGACTAGCCACATCTTATTTGGAAATACTGGTATCAGATGACTATGGTCATATGTGCGATCTTCTACAGCTAATGGTATCTGGGGAAAATGCAATCCCATGTTTCTTTTGGTGGCATTTGATCACATTTGGTATATAGAACTCCCGATGTGAGTATGTGACCCCACTGGCAAAATGTCACCTCCATGGATTCAAAGGAAGCACCAGATCTCAATCTCTCAACAAAGAACACCTCCAAATCTCTCTACCCCACCCCAAAATTTTTATCACAACATTTCGTAGCAAATCTAGTACCCATTTTAATTAATGAATCTGGTTATACATGGGTTATTGCATTGGAACAGTTAACCAATGTAAGTCCTTAGAATTTAAAACTGTGAATGGCATAGTTCTGGAAGAAAATCAGAAAGAGTAAAAGAAATACCTGACATCGCTAGTTTTGACTTCTGCATTGTTTGATCCCTTTAAACTCGACTCTTTTTTTTTTTCCATTTCTGAATCTATTAAAATTATGTGGTTCACTTTACATTTTGGTATGTGCTTTACAGAACGACGCCTTTAAACTATATTATCCCCTACATGTTGTTTACATTTGGCAATTCATGTACAGTTTGTCATCCACAAAAAAAACCTGCTTTTTGAGCATGTCCAAGGGTATGATTAAATTCGACACTGTTTTTCTGTTTATTATTCTTTGTTCTCACTTGCTACTATGTCTTCATCACAGGGAAATTGACAAAGATGAGTTTAGGAAAGTGATGACACTGATGCGATCCTATAATAGACAAGGAGCTGCTCATAGGGATGGTTTACGCTTTGGACGTAAGGTTTGTCAGCCGGTGGAAGATGGTGGACTGGTCGAGTACTTCTTTGGCAAGGATGGGAATGAACATCTACACTATGATAAGTTCTCTAGTTTTTTGAAGCAATTGCATGATGAGGTGATTTATTTCTTTTTCATTTTTTTGTTCATTAATATATTATCAATCTAGATAATGTTTCTATTGATATAACTCTGGAGAGACTTAGTTAAAGCCAAATAAATCAGAGTCTGTATCAATCAACTGCACTTGTCAGCATTTGCTTCTGTATTTCTTCAGAACTCAAAACAATCTATTCATTTCATAGAGGAAGATTATGTGTCACAAATAGTTCTATTCTAGAAAATGTTGATGAACATGACCATGCTATATGTAAGTTTGCAGATTAATTCGTATAGAGTTGTATTTGGTTTTATGTACTTTCTATAAAGAAGTAAACTGTGGAGAATCAGAAACAAAATATTTGTACATGGAAAAAACTGCAATTTTTGGAATGTAGAAATAGAAGGGACAAGCTTGCACTACCAAATTCTAATTCATTCCAGATTTTGAACGCACAACTTATGGTAGAGTTTCCTTGTTTTGTAACTATTTAGTGTGTTGGTCTTGGAGAAACTGAGCTTTGGTAAGGTCAAAGTTCAATGTTTTTACTAGTGCATCTCATTTTGTATTGGTGTAGATTAGTGATTATTTCCATTGTATTCTACCTCTTGACCAGCATCTGGGTTACCATCATAAAATAAGCATTAATAATCCTTGTTAAAGGATTCAGTGAAAGCATGAAAATTTTCTTAGCACCACAAGCCTATGTGGTACCCCCTCCCTCTCATTATGCCTAGTCCATTCACGAGAAATTTTTAACTCATTGTGTTTTCCCCCTGGTTGAATCTTCTGCAGATTGTCCGCTTGGAGTTCAGTCACTACGATGTGAAATCATCCAACACAATACCTGTGAAGGACTTTGCTTTATCCATGGTTGCTTCTGCTGATATGAATTACATAGACAAATTACTGGATAGAGTCGACGATTTGGATGACAATCTTGACCTCAAGGATCTGCGCATTACCTTCGAGGTTGGACTATTAGCTATTCATCATCAATCATCATTGTTCTTTGGGTTCACCATTGTTCCATTTCAAATTAAAATTCTATAATCTCAGGAGTTCAAGGCATTTGCTGATCTTCGAAGAAGGTTGGAACCATTTGCAATGGCCATCTTCAGCTATGGCAAAGTAAATGGTTTGTTGACGAAGCAGGATCTAAAACGTGCTGCATCACATGTAAGGTCTTCTACACCTGCCCTGTGTAGTTTGAATTAGCTATTACCAATTGAAATATTTCTTCCAGGTTTCATTAGAAGAAGCACTTGTTTCACATTTCTCTCATTATGTAGTATTCTGCCCTAGGCTGCTAGCTAGCCTGTTTGTTTATAGCTGAGATGCTCCAGTTATTCACAAATATTAGATTAGATCCGTATTCTGATTGATTTCTTACTCTTTGCTTTATAGGTTTGTGGAGTGGACTTGACTGACAAAGTAGTGGACATAATTTTCCATGTGTTTGATGCTAACTCTGATGGTAACCTGAGCTCAGAGGAGTTCCTGAGGTCATTACAAAGAAGAGAAGGTGACATTCGCCAGCCAGCAACTTCAGGTTTCCTAGGGGTGATTGCCTGCTGGCTGAACTGTACGAAGTGTTCTCTTCAACAGATGCTGCCCCAGTAGATTCTTTTGACACTCATGACAGTGTCTTCGTTGCCCTTGGTTGCTGTGTTTAATGTAGGTTTGCCAAACTCACCTTTTGTTTAGTTTCATTATTAAGTTTTCAGAAAATTTCAACTAAACTACTCGTTAATCGCTCATCTAGGTACATAATAATTGTCTTCATCTATTTTGTGATGATTTTGATCATGTGTAGGAGCTGGAGAACGTGATCGACAACAGATAGAGTTCAGAAGTGTGAAGAGGATTTTTGGTGTAAATATTACCCTGCGGCCCCTGCTTAATACTGAATTAGATTTGGTCATACCACGTAGCAGCTGTAAGGAATACCTTCCGTTCTCGTCCAAGGGCTCCAATGACATGCATCTTCTCCCCTGACGTTAAATGTCCATCGACTTAGAGCCTTGCTACCTATCTTGCTTTTAGCTCATCCCCGATGCTAATATTCTGTGGATTGTGGCTGGACAATCACACTTGTAATGACTAATCGTCACTCGATGCTTCTCTTTTACTGAATAAATGAATGGTAATGTGATCCGCTGGAAAGATTATATTATGGGAAAAGGTTGTGACATAACTGATGGATTGTAAACCAGGAGAGTATAACTGTGAATGGTACACATGTTGGTGTTGGTGCATAACTGCGTATAAATAGAAGGTACCGAACACGCAAGGTACACAAAATCGGACTGGAGTCGAACACGCAACATGCTGGAAGTGCAAAGCACCGCGGGTGTGATTTTTTTAGAAGGTACCGTGGGTGTTGATTAGAGTAACTCTGTCGGCTCACTTTTCCTTCTTCTCCTAAAAGTAATTTTAGTATGGCCTCGTTTAGTTGCGACCTAAAAGCTTTTTATCATATCCCATCCCATTAAACATTTGGACACATGCATGAAACATTAGATATAGATAAAAAAAAACTAATCGTACAATTTATATGTATTTTACGAGATGGATCTTTTGAGCCTAGTTAGTCCATGATTAGACACTAATTGCTATAGTTACTTATGTGCTACAATATCTCAAAAACTTTTTAGGGTACGAACTAAACAGACCCTATATAGAAGTGTCATGCAGCAATAGATCACGCAAAACTCACCCTTAGACTGTCTCCAACGACCCTTACCCAAAATACAAGACCTATTCGAAGTTTGAGTAACGCTACAGATAAAAGATTCTATTATCACCTATTCGAAGTTTGAGTAACGCTACAGATAAAAGATTCTATTATCATTTTTAGTATTCTCCAACAACAGACTCAAAAGAGAATCATTTCTGCAAATGGGTCTCGATGAGAGAGGATACTCATATTTGAGTTATCCTATATCCTATATACAATACAACTAATAAAAAGAGTAAAAGATGGACACTTTTCTGGTGCGGCATTTTTTTCGTCTGTCTGCCTCCCGCATCGTGCGTCCCCGTCCGCGTCCCCGTCGATCCCCTCCCCGATCCTCTCCCTCTCTCCTATCGCGTCCGCGCGAGCGTCGCGATCGATCCCCGCGCCCCGACCCCCTTCCTGGACGAGAACGGTTGCGCTCGCCCAACGCCGTCGCGAGCGCCCTGGTCCCCTCATTGGTCTCGAGCACCGTCAGGACCGCCGCCACGAGCGCGCTGGTGGCCGCGTCCACGTCCACGCAGACCCTGGTGTCGTGCGCTGTCGCGACCGCCTCCACGAGCTCGCCGTTGGTCGCGTCCGCGCTCGCCGGTAAAGCCCTACCATAGGAACAAGCCACCGCCGCAAGGCCATCCTCCGACATGTGCCGCCGCCTCGCTCGTCCCTGATCCGTGCCCGTCATTTGCTGCTCCTAGGACGGAGCATTGAAAAGGACAAGGTGCCACCGCCACATGCAATTTCTGCGTCGGGCCCTTCATCACAGGTATGCCACACTTTCTCCCTTTGTGTTTTGCAAAACCGAGCACCCAAAGTCACTGTATTCAAATCTGATATAATTACAAGTGTATACATGTATCTCTTTCAGATATACCCCACTCTGATTTTCTATAGTCTTTGATTTCCGTTGATTCCAGAGAACTAAGATATTTGTATCCCTTTACAAGTATTATGCCTACAACTTTGGTCGCTTTCAAAGGTTATCAGTCGTACATGTGCACACTCAAATGCCCTTCAGACTTAAGTGGATCTGCGCCTGCACCTCTATGTGATTTGATCTGTTTTGTTCTGAATGTTCCTAGCCCTTGTGCTCCTCATCCTTCTCCCTTGCCTTTATGATATGTTAAACCAAGCATTTGGCTATTTGTATTCAGAGATCTTATCCAATTACAAGTGTATACATGTATTATGACTACTAACTTTGATCCCTTCCAAAGATTATCAAGCGTACATATGCCACTGGTTGTCATATACAAGATTATCAAGCGTACATGTGCCACTGGTTGTCATATACAACCAAAAACATTAGTTGTAGACGGAGCTGATTTATATATACACATGTATTTAAACTTAGAGTGCACCTGAGACGTTTCTTACTTTAAAATTTTATAGGATTTAGATATCTTAGTTCTGAACTTTTAATGTCCTAAGTTGATTGCTGGTAGTCTGGTACCAACCAAAATCTATTCACCAACAGATGATTAAAGGCAGGTGGGAGCAACCACTAAACTTTGTTGACGACACCACTGGTGAGCCCCTGTCCCTGCGTCGCCGGTGAGGACGTGCCTAGCTCCTCAACTTCCTGGTTAGAGTCATTTCTAGGCTTCATCGATGACATCAGTAAAGATCCGGAGTCCCTACATTGTCGGTGAGGATGTGCCTAGCGTAGAGATCAGGCATCAACGCTCATGGTGCTTGCTCGCCACCCATTCCAGGTGCCACTGATTGCCCTATTGTTCGTGACCTAACAATTCATGTTTGTTCTCCCTCCTGTCTTTTTTGATGGTCCTAACTCCAGCTGCTCATCTTTGAAGACAACACCAGTTGTGCCGCCATCACCTCGTGCTGCTCAGAGGAAGAGAAGGTGCCACCGTCGCATGCCAGGTGCTTAGGTCTTCATCATGCAGCAACAAGCACCCAACAGGACAGATCTTGCTGCTACTTCACAGTGGATCCGGTAGTGAAGGTTAGTGTCAAGTTCTGAACTTGGATAACTCCTGAAAGTTTGGTTCAATCTCAGCTCTTACCAGTTGGTATGTGTGATGGATCCTAGGAGGACATGCAAAACTTTTTTTGTTCTCTATTTTTCTTGCTACTGCCCTAGAACATACATCGTGCCACAACATCTTGTTGTTGCTTCACCTAATATAGTCCCATTTCATCTGAATAACTGATCCCATTCTTTAGAGGCTTGAATTCACATGTGCAGATATATAGGTGAAGCAGCAACCATCAGAGATCTAACAGTTTGGACTTTTTGATATGGCACCTGCTGATGCAGGACTAATTCCTATGGTTCTATCCACTACAGTGGACATACAATTGTCTTTACGATCCTGTATCTATTGCAAAGGAGTTTGTGGTTTTTTTTTTGGATTATGAAAACAAAGAAGATTCTGTCAATTTCTAGAAACTAAGGTTAGGTGGCTTTATCATATTTGTCACATAGATTGTTGCAATTTTGACAGTGCACGTTTGTTTGGGTCGTAGTGTACTTTTCCATTAGAAAAGAGATTGGTTGTTTTTTCTGCAAATTTTGTCTCATCAGTTTTTTAGGGCATAGTGTATTTTTTTTCAAACTAAATTTTAGGAAAAAAACGTTTCACTTTTTCCTTCTGCAGATATGTGCATCAACGAAACTGAACTTTAGGGCATTTAAATATAATGTAAGAATTATTCATATGAACTATATAACATTTGTCAACAAAAATGAACTTTGGACATTTTGCAGGATTTGTGGTTCAAATTCGGTCTGTTATCCTCTAGCAAGAAAGAGAGACTAGCTATTAGTGTTTCTCGTACAGAACAAGACAATTCAATCAATTCAATGATGGTCCAGCTGGAGGAGCAAGAGAAGTTATGAATTGGATCAAGTATTGCTTCAGATTTTAGAGGAAAATAAATAAATAAATAACAAAAATAATCTGTATTTTTCTTCCATACATTTACATTGCCATAGCTGTGTTCAATGTTTTGTTTTTTATGAGGATGTTCTAATAAACCATCCTGATAGTTTGATAATTTTCTGAGGATGTTTATGATACTAGAATAGTCTCCCTTTGCATGATCGGTTGTGGAGACCATAATGTTTATAATTACATTTTCATTACAACTTGGTCAACTACTTAACTGGAGCTTTTTGCACTGCCTGATGATTGCAAACTCAAGCCTCACCCACACGGCATGCTCTGTATTGACACTGAGCTACCATGCAACCTATTTGATTTCCGCATGACTTTGATTGATATTTATGCAGAACATTGGAGTGAAGGACAACAGATTTTGCTATTGCTATGAAGATATTCCAGTATAGTTCTCTTGTGCTTTTCAATATTGCTGATCATGAAGTTGAGTACTATCTTCAGGATGCCGGACGACCTCGCCAAGGCATCGTCGCCGTGCCGCTGCTGGAGGTGACCAGGATCGATGACCTCGCCAAGCCGCTGTCACCGTTGGACAGGCCGATGTCGGACGCGACTCCTGCCGCTGCCTACCGGATGCAACAAGGCGCCTGAGACCCTGTGCCCGCGACGTCGAAGCCGTTCGGAAACCAAGCAGCTCAAGGCAGCTACCCTCCCTGCATCGAGTGCCCTCTACCTGCGTCGTGGCCCACGGTGAGCTGTCAATCCTCCCCAAATGTATAGGGAATATACTAGAGGGATGTGTAGTCGAAGCTAACTATGGAACCTTGATCAATCTCTTGCTCAGCAGAGAAATTATTTATGATGCCTTCCAAAAGTGATAAATCAAGAGGAGTTGGCTCTGCACTTTCATCCCGTAATAGCTTACCAACATATGATGTTTACGATATTCATCTGTCAATTATAGGATACAATAGTTATTCTGTAA
>Ga0182004_10002514_pt1 | contig 14307 bp, 11 predicted proteins | sample Sormic07211540_1_FD_120479 | JGI IMG/M metagenome (GOLD analysis project Ga0182004, IMG submission 120479) | Endophyte microbial communities from Sorghum bicolor roots, Mead, Nebraska, USA - 072115-40_1 MetaG | ecosystem: Host-associated > Plants > Roots > Unclassified | place: USA: Nebraska...
GCGAGCGAGCTAGCTAGCTAGCCATGTGTGACTACTTCCTGCAAAGGATGGAGGGCGACCAGCATCACCAGGCCGGGGACCTCACGGACGTCGTCCGAGCCGGCGGCGCGATGCATCAGCAGGCAGCTATCGCGGAGCTCTCCTCCTCCACGGCCATGGGGTGGCATCAGCTGCCGGCGGCCGAGCCAGCTCCAGCTGGGCCCGGTCTCTTCCTGCCACCGCAGCCGTCGTCGTCGGATGGCGGCGACGGCTTCGCGGACGCCTTCGCCGGCCTCCCGGACCCGTTCGCCAGCGACTTCGTCCGCGCCTCTTCCTCCTCCGGCGGCGGCCCCGTCCCTGCTGCCGACTTCTTCGACTTCGAGGCGCCTGCCGCTGCTGTCGGTGGTGGCGCCAGGAGAGGCGGAGGCGGCGTACTGGTGGATAGCGGCGGAGGCGGAGTGGTGGTGGAGAGGGGGGTGCCGCAGATGCCCGCGCTGTCGCCGAGGGAGATACGGCCGTACCCGGTGACGATGATTGGCGGCGACACCGTGAAGATCGGCGTGCCGACGATGATGCCCGGGCTGGCGGTTGGGCCGGCCTGTGCGTTCGACGCCATCGCCGGGTTGCAGATGCCGTCGCCGCACGGCGGCGGGATCAAGCGCAGGTTCGTTCGGCACCACACGCGATCGCTGCCAGATCTAAGCAGCTTTTGATCATTGTCATTCATGAAGCAAGCCCTTCATTGATTTCTTCTCCATGGAGTGTTTGAATTTTGCATGGATTTTATTTCTTGCGCTAGAGTCACAGCTCCAGATTTGTAATTCAGGGAAAATGGTGCTAATCGCTTTTCCTGCTCCCCACCTGCTCTTTTCGTCATTCTGCATCTTCCAAGAAAGCTAAAGAGAGTAAAACATCGACAACCAATTTTTTGTTTCTAACAAGTTAAAAATAGCAAGATCAAATGTTCTAGAATCTAGATACACAAAAAATGGTTAGCTGTTGGTGAAATCTTCTTGAGTAAACAAAAACAACTAGCATCTCTACTCAGTTTAAAAAAACAAATACACTCTATAGCTACTAGAATTTCAGCTAAATTAATTAATTAATTATTAGTATGGCGCCAGAGCAACTAGGCCTATTTTCTTGAGCTCAACTTGCTGCTTCCTTGCAAACCCTAGTTTTATCATTTTTCGCAAGATGCATTTTTTTGAGATGATCATTCACGCATATAACAATATGCGATTGCTCAAAAACTAAATTTATATTAATCATCTCTGATATGATCTATATATGGCACTAGTTGCTTATTGGTGCTTAATTTATTAATTAATTTGTGTTTGATATGCAGGAAGAACCAGGCAAGGAAGGTGGTCTGCATCCCAGCACCTGCAGCCGCGGGAGGAAGGACCACTGGGGAGGTTGTTCCTTCTGATCTCTGGGCTTGGAGGAAGTATGGACAGAAGCCTATCAAAGGATCACCCTACCCAAGGTATTGCGAAGACTGATCGACCTCTCTTCTAGTTCATGTATGCATTTGAATATAGTCATACTAAATGTTCATAAATTAATCATTATATATGGTGGTCATATATGTAATCATAATAATATAAGAACATTAGTACTCCCGACCCATTGATCTGATATACCATCTCCTCAATCAAGAGGAGACACACACGGATTCCCTATTTTTTTCCTAGTACTATTGTACTACTTGCTGGTTAGTTGTAGAAGCTAGCACATGATAAGGTAGCAGCTAGCAGCTGATGCTATATATACAAATTGCAATTGGCAAGAAGTGCAACATTTAATTGAACTCTATCATGCATGGAATTTCTAAATAACGACTGTGAAGTTCAAGAACTCAGCTGTATTTATTGCCTTGTCCTCCTTTAATTTGAACCATATCATAGAATTTTCAATGTCCACAGCTATACTACACACTTAAAAAAATAATATTGAGTTGATTCAATAGGGATATTTCTTATATCATGTCGCCACACAAAAACATCACTAGATGTTAGAAACAGATAAATCGGTGCATACGAAAAATGTGTGAAGTCGCATAAATAAGCCAAGAAAAGTTAAATGAATCGAGCTCCTAAATTTGCTTTGTGCACAATATATTAATCGATAATTGTTTTGCTTTTTTATTCGGTCCATATATAAGGTGGCCTCCCAAGGGCGGCCTACTTGTATTTACCTTCTATATGTCAATAGAAATGGTGCACAATCATGCCCCGTTCATTCAAAAAGAAGAACAATTGACAATTGTATCACATTTTGTCTGCAAACTTTGCCTTGCTGTGTAAAAGTCAGAACTTAAAACCATGTTGATTTTGCACAAAACCCTTCTTATTCAGTGATAATACTTTTCATTATCAGGCATACCTCACCAACAAATCAATTCAAATTTTCTATAAAAGATTGTTAGCCGACCTATTATATTTTTGGTTGATCTATAGTGTTTGGAGCATTATATATGGTTCCTTCACTTCAAGGTGATTCTTAAGTACTTTAATTACTTTTGTGATTTTTTTCATACATAGATAGTCTCAGATATGCAAATAAATATCACCAACATCCTGTTAAAATATATTTGTTATATATAGTCAGGAGTATGGTCTACCTAAGCAAAATACGTCATTAGCTCTGCAAAAAACGTTTTGAGGTGGTTCTAGCTGTTTATATACCTTCTAAAAATTTATGCTGCCGACATAAGTTAAAAATGTATTTTGTCAAGAAAATCTTGGCAAACTATTTGTCCATATATATGGTACAAAGCTCTAATTTCTTGTGACATATATAAGAAGCAGCAGTTATGCTGTGCTTACAATTAACTTCATGCAAATTAATATATATGCACTTACTGGTTAATTAAGTTCTGAAAAAAAAATTGTACATTGTTCAGAGGGTACTACAGATGCAGCAGCTCTAAAGGATGCCCGGCGCGGAAGCAGGTGGAGCGCAGCCGGACCGACCCAAGTCTGCTGGTCATCACCTACAACTCGGAGCACAACCACCCTTGGCCGACGCAGCGGAACGCGCTCGCCGGCTCAACACGCTCTCACCACGCCAAGAACAGCAAGAACAACCCCTCGCAGCACAACCTGCAGAAGCCAGACCTTAAAGCCGAACCTGAGCATCATCAGGCCTCGGCGGCAGTAGTCCCTACTGGCTGCGCCACCACCGCGACGACCGCAGCCACCAGCACCACCACCACAGCGACCACGAGCACCACCAGCAACAGCACTCCTCCGCCGGCGACGATGGCAGTGAAAGAGGAGGCAATGGTGGGGTCGGAAATGGAGAAAGGGATGGACCATGACGCTTCTGTCTTGCTGGATCACGGTGATCTCATGCAGCAGATGTTCAGCCAGAGCTACTACAGGCCGATGATACCGGAGGCCGGCGGCGGCGGTGGCGGCCACCACGCCGATGACTTCTTCGCTGATCTCGCCGAGCTGGAGTCGGATCCCATGAGCCTCATCTTCCCAGGTGGTGGTGATCCTGGAAAGGAGAAGGAAATGATGCCCAACAAGAGCTTGGGCGCCGATCCATTATTCGGCATGCTAGATTGGGGTGCCACTAATAATGGTGTTGCTACTTCTGCAGGGAGTTCATTTGAGCAAGACGAGAGTGGTTGGTGACATTGTTTAGCTTGCATTGCATCTATATATGGTCAAACGCAAGCATGCATATATGCACGCAACACATTCGATCTCTAGTAGGACAATAACCATTGCATTAATTAAGATGGAAAGAGGTAGAAAAGGATAAGATGAGGGCTAGCTACTTTTGTTTCTGTGTCCCCCTCTTTTATATATAGTAGTTTCTTCTTTCGTTTTATTTATTTATTTATTTATTCTGAGTGATGACTTAGAATAAATACGAGCAAAAATCGCACTAGAAATCGTTTTTTCTCATTCTTCTTTGTTTCTGTGGGGGCTATTTTTGTTTTCTATATATGTCCTGTTCTTTTTTAGTAAGTAATTTCTAATTCGTTTTATTTATCACTCTAATTGATGTGTTAGATCATGCGTTTTTAATCGTGATGATTTTTTAGATAATGGATAGTTCGTATCCGACTTCATCTATCCGTAGATAGAATCAGACCAATTATTACAAAGTTTCACCCGAGGGCAAACTCACATGCTGCAAGCAAAGTTTATATAGCTCGCTGTAAACATTTTGTCTGCTCTTTTAGGAGGTTGGCGAGTATCTATATATCCTATAAAGACAAACTCAACTAAGTTAATTCTCTTGTACCTCCTTGCACCATGTCATCATCCACTTCTCCTGTTGTTGCATGCAATTAAGTGTCCACTCATAAATAGTTTTAGTAGTGGATGCAGCTAACTACACATTACCATGCATGCATACTGCTAGCAATTATTCTCTCACATGATCTTCTCTCTTCCTCTTCCAAAACGGACTACTAAAACTATATATAGATGACTCAATAGACTATAATGAGACCATATTTATATCTCCCTTCATATCCGCGGCAATGCGCGGAGAATCCTCCTAGTATATGATATGGATGAATTGTACTCCCTCGTTAGTTTCTTCTTCAATGTTTACTGTTGTCTAACAAAACATGCATTATATTCTATGTGCTTGGAGGAAGGATATCTCGTTTGGCAAAAAAAATGACTAAAAGTATTGTTTGCTGATTTATTATGAGAGAAAAATATTATTGAATGACTATCAGATTTGACAAAGCTCAAGCGAACACATAGATAGAAATCAAAAGTGCATATAAAAACAAGTCCTTCAAGCTAGACGTCGTACAGAGCTGGGGAAGTGATGAAGGCTTTAGCTTGAATGTGTTAAGTTTCACTCTCTAGGTCCCAAATAATTAAGTCCCGTTCTCGCTTCCAAAAGAGCGATCCGGGTGCTTTAAATTTTGACCAAATACTTAAAATATTAATATATATACAATACATAAGTAGTATTATTAGATAAAATAGTTAAATTTATTTTTATAGTAAACTTATTTAGATGTATAAATATTGATGAGTACCATAGCGATGCTTAATTTGGGTGGGGTGCACTGATGTGACCAGAAAGTGCTGCTGATAGTGATAGCGGGCGCTCTCTCTGGGCAGACAGTGTACGTCTGGCTGTGTAGAGAGAATCTGAAGATAAAAAGTGGGAGAACAAGTGCTGGCTCCCAGCTCCCTAGCTTGCTTGCACGAGAAGGGGATATGTTGGATCTGCATTGGTACATACTTTTGTCTCCTGCTGCACGACGCACTGCTGCAAAGGAAAATAAATTTACTGCACCTGTTCCTCAGAGCATCTTTTTGTTTCCTCCCGTGGCCACACACCCATCCAAAAAAACATTACTACTGCCGTATTATTGCAAGTATATATACACAGAGAACATATTTTTGCACCAATATCCAACAAGCGCATGTATACAATATAATGCAGGGCGCGGCACGAGGGACAGGTGCGTTGTTGGCCAATCAATCTGGACCATATGTAGTGTGCATGCACGATACGTACTGTACTACCTACTAGTACGTAGCTGTGACATGAACATATATATACGTGTAGCATAGCATAATGTGTGTCTTTATTCCTGGCCGACACGAGAGTAAAAAAAGAATCCTTTTCCTATCCGCCCATAACAGTGCTGCTGCACGAGTGTGTATACACATATGCATGCATGGGGACACCCCGTTTTGAATACGAGCCCCGCCAATGTTGATCGCCATTGATGTCGTCGTCGTGTGTTGTTCCGGCCGGCGTGCACGCGTACGTACAACAATGCCATGCAGATGCACACCGGCCGGCCGGCCCCTTGCATTGCTTGGACCCTCAGCTCGCATGTCGCTCGAAATAGTTGACTAGACTGATCGTGCACCAACCTTTTTATTTCGATCGATCCACCCCCAACCCCAAGCGCGTGTCTCTGGCCTGCCGGCCTGATTCTATTCGATCTACTAGCTATATACTCCTATCTAGCATTGCATGCATGTGGTGTGGTAGAGCACGCATGCATGTCCAAGAAGCTCTCGGCAAGAACAGCCGCGTTGTCCAACCTTGGCAGCTTCGATCTCGTCCCGTTCTTGTTGGAATGCGCGTGCTTGTATATATGTAGGACGATGCGACATGTCTGCTCCACCTTCTCCTCATTTTAGATAGTTCGATCGATTGCCTACTCTTTTGAGTTAAACGTGATGATCCATTATCGGCATATATCGACTTGCCTAAGAGCAGCTCCAACAATCGACTTTTGAGCTAATTCTAAATATATATTTTCCATATTTTAATAAAAAAAGAGAGAAAATCTATCTCTTGAACAAGAGTTACTCTTACACATATATTCTAAGATTATGTGAGAGTGTTATATGGGACTAATCATACTAGCTATGAGCCATTGCTAAAAGTTAATCCTATATTGGGGAGGTTGACTTAGAGGTAGTAACTAACTTTTACTGTTGTGGGTGTCCTTTGTGTTAATACGTGGTAAACTGTATTAACAAAGGTGGGTGTACCCCCATCATGCCTTTCAAAGCACTCCAGGCTTGTCATTACTCTCTTCGTGATGCAAAATAGATTTTGATTTCTAATTTCTCTCGTACTATGGGGTGAATAGCTAAAAAAGCAATATCATCTTAGAGACACTTTAATTTGAACTTAAGTTTATCGATGCAAAGTTTATGCCAAAAATTTGCATATAGTTTAATTAATTGTTGATCATAATATGTGTAGACTTTGACATTTCACCACTCTAGGTCCCCTGTCACTGCCGGATCTAAACCTAGCCGACATCACCGCCGTAGTTGAACACGACAACAGATAATCGGTAGTAATGAGCTTGTTATGATAGTCTTTGACCGTGCAATGATAGGATGAAGGTCATTGCCAAGTCAAGCTTCTATCCGGCAATGATAATATGATACTCACTGTTGAGCCAGTGGCTTTCAACTAGTATAGTGATTTTAATTTCTAAATTGTAAGGAAATGGCACCTCAAGCTCATCCTCTAGATAGCTCCACCTAGAGATGCATTGTTGCGATCCCTATTCGCAAGACGCAAAACCGGCCCTGAGCGCATAGAGCATAAGCAATAAAAATCATCATATACACTTGACGTAGGGTCCCCGTATCTTATCTTAAGCAATATAAAATCTTTGTCACATGTGCTACTCCCTACTTTATTGACGTGATACATGAAATACCAGTCGTGGGTAAAAAAAAATGCAACCTAGCTTTTCCTTAACCTGTTTTTTACTTGAAATATTTTTTTGTAAATAGTTTTGTTTGTTTCTTTGATTATCATTTCCCCTCTCTACCTTTTCCTCTCTCACATTTATGTGCACCAACTCTATGTAGCTATCATCAAATAGATTCTTTGGCTGTCGGCATCTTCCTCTTCTCTTCTTTTTTCTGCACTTCTATCCCGTGGTCGTGCAATTTTCTATTGAGGTTATCAACATGGCATAGTTGTCTCTTAATCCATTTCTTGATAAAACTACTATTTAAGTCTTTTACAAATTGTTCAGTTCCTTGGCCCTCTTAAGAATTTAAATTTTTATTATCTTTTATCTTCTCTTGTACATTCACAACCAGATTTTATAATTTCTTCTAGCAATGTGGGGTTCTCCTAGTGTTTTAGCATTCAAAATTTAGTATAAACATTCCCTAGTAAATGCCTCCTAGTGAGGATTCCCTAGTGTTTTGACTAGTGATAGTATTTTATTACTAACTAAAAACACTAGGAGAACTCCACCATTTTGGTAGTGATTCATAGTTACATTTTTTTACCTTAAATCGTCATCGGGTTATATATCATAATCCTGCTCATGTCAATTGGCACCACTTCTACCTCAAGCAGCCATTAGCCGACCTCATCATCATATACCAACATCCATCGGCACCTCAAACATTTTGAATCATATACTATGTAACCACCACTATAATGTCAGAGTTGCTAATATCAAGCAAGCTAATACCCCATGCCACTCTACCTTGATATCGGTCATGCGGTGGTTTTCTATATCTCACCAACTTCTCAAAGAGAAACCTTGCCAGTATCTCACACGCATAAACATTGGAGAAAATAAATGGTCCAATTGCATATAATACATCAAAATCTTGTATGATTTTTGTGATTTTTTATAATCTCGGTCGTCCACACGTATTTGTCCATTTTCCCTAGGTCGATGTCAATAGTGATTACTATAAGACTCGTCGTTAAGCTTAAGGCTAAAGTGTGAAGACACGTTCAGATGGCGATGTGTTGTAGAGCACACCAGGAGAAAGAGCAGTGAATGGATTGGAAGGGGTTTTATGATTTCTCAATGTCTCTCGTTCTGTGTCTGACAGATTTTTATACGTGGCTCAAATTATATACTGATGAACGCGAGGAGGGAATAAAAACCATCAGCTCAACTGTATTGCACGTGCTTGTCCATCTGGCCTGCAGCAGCAGCCAGAGCAGCCGCCTGTCGAGGCAACAAATCGTGGCCGTTCGTAACAGCACTGATAGGTCGCTTTCTCCTTTACGCCCTGCATGCGGCCGGTCAGGTCAAAGAAAAGCCGGCGTACAAGAAAGACAGGCATGCATGCATAGTGATGCTTTTCTAGAATCTTTTCCTTTCGGCCTGCTGCATGCCCTATCCTTCTGCCTCTGCGGCACTTGTTCTGCCCTCTCTATCAAACTTTCGTCTTCTTTGTTGATCGCCTCCTTTTGGGATTCAGTGATGCTCGTAGTATAGCCTCTAAGCATGCATGTTATTTGCATATGGTAGACGGTGTGTCGTGGTCGAGCATTATGCCTATATATGCAACATTAATTGGTGGCAAACTGAACACCAGCACTGATGATTGGAAAAGTTGATGAGTAGAATACTTTATTTAAGATAGTACTTATATACTATATTCGTATGCAAATGTATCAGCACTTTGAACTGCTCAAAGATATGCATACTCATAATTCAGCAGCTGATGGGCAGCTCACATGGAATCTCGCATATTTCTTACATGGTTAACTAGTATTATACAGTAGTACGCCCTCCATGGCTCCATCCTAAAAAGAATATAATTCTCACTTTGCTAAATTGTCAAACAATGTCCACTTTAACCACCTCTATGTGGAATATTAATATTTTAATATTTTGTATATCAAACAAGTATTATTAGATTGTTATAAATATATATATTTTTATATATAAATTTATTAGAGACATAAATATTGATAATTTTTCCTATAAATATAAAATAGGTCAACTTAAGAAAGTTTGACCAATCTTAAATCTTAAATCTAGAAATGATTTTTTTTAGAACCAGGGGTCGTAATATTTAATTCGTGCGATGTTCTCTAGCTCCTGGCTCCTGCAATAACGAATTGATGGGATGTGTTAGGTAACAGTACGGTACTGCAAGAAGACAGCAGTAAAGGTGTCTTAGCTCGCTCGTCAGCACACTGAATATAAGGTTCAATTCTTTGTTGGTCCCTTGATGGCCATTTCAGTTTTCGATTTATTTTTCCCAAACTAGCAGCTTTATGCTTCTTTTGAAGAAGTCAGGAGGAGAGGCGCCCCCACATAAATTTAAATTAGAGTTAATTAGTACATTGTTACTATTTAAAAAACTATGCTACTATTATTAGAACTCTACGTCATTTGAGATACACCATTATATATGTCTAGAGATGACTTAGAGTCCATTGTTAAGCACATGGAGAGGTATCGTATTTCCGAATGGACAAGACTACCTCCTTCATCTTCACACTCACAAACTTAGTGACACATGGGGCCCACTCGTCACCCTTCCACACAGTCTTCTTCTCCATCTCTGGACATACTCATGTGTTGAGCCTGTGCAGGGACCGGTCGCCACAGCCAACAAGCGCACGTGATCGATGACGCTACCCTACCGTCGGGCGAGCAGGCAACCGCGCCTCCATGGCACAACATGATCGCCGCCATCGCCGCCACTTTCATGGGTAGCCTGTGCGGGCCCCAGCGTCGTTGTTGCTGCTCGGTTCTACGCCAGCCATGTGTTGCCCTACTATAATGACATGCACGGGCACACATACTGCCACTTGTACCTCACCTCGTCACCCATTGCGCGCCAGCCGCCTCCACCCACGTGCCACTGCCTGCCCTAGTGTTGTATGCCCCGGCACGGATGAGCGGCGAGCCTCAGCCCCTACACGAGCGGGCGCAACCTTGGCGCTAGGTGAGCGTGCTCCAGAGCAGACCGACAGCCTTGATGCTAGGTGAACGTGGCTCTGGTGTAGGCAAGCTCGGCCCTGACCCGGCATGAGTACATCCCTAGTCATGGGCAGTTGTGTCGCTTCGACGGTTGAAGGAAGGTGAAGAAGCTGAGAGAATGATATGTGTGTCTCATTTGAACATATATCTAATGGACTGGACATGGTAATGTATCTATTTCATCTTTTTCCTTCCAACAGAACGCGGAACGAAGATGTCCCTATCATCAACCAAACACCTAGAAGGGACCATCCATTCCAAAAAACTAGAATGAATCCATCCCATCTCTCTCATTCCAAAACCAAACACAACATTTGAGTAAGAGCGAGTTCATAGAACGAACTAGAATGAATCCATCCCATCTCTCTCATTCCAAAACCAAACACAACATTTGAGTAAGAGAACTAACTAGAATGAATCCATCCCATCTCTCTCATTCCAAAACCAAACACAACATTTGAGTAAGAGCGAGTTCATAGAACGAGTACGTGGGAACTAGGAACAAGGACGGGGCACAAGTTTTCTCATTTTAATTTCTGTAGTTTTTTTAGAAGTACAACACATTAACCCTTATGAACGCATGCACACAAACCCCTAACCATTTGAGCATCTTCAAATGGCTGAGCTGATCGACAAATACTTGAGATTGACGAAATCACCACAGACGTCTGTGTCTCACTGTCGACGGGAACATTGCCTACCACTCATTGCACAATACTAATATATCCTAAAATATTGGCTCTCACGCGGAATGAAATCCATAGGCTCTCTTAGATTAGTCACATCTCTGACCCTGATGATAGAGGAATTTCCTGAGGAGATCGGGCCCTTGCGCCATTTGCCATCCTAGCCGAGTGCTAACGAGCACGGCTGGTGGATGCCGATCCGCCGTCGAGGCCGAAGGCAGAATCATCGAGCTAGCAGACCAGGCCACCACCACGCAAGTACGTACTACACGTCCGCAGCGACCGAGCGTATCCGGGAGCGTGTCCGGCCGGGCACTGTTGCGAGTTGGAACAAAGGCCCTCATTGGTGCGTGCCAACAATTGAGGCCTTGTTCAGTTTAACCAAAACCCCAAAATTTTTCAAGATTCCCCGTCACATCGAATCTTACGGTACATGTATGGAGCATTAAATATAGATAAATAAAAACTAATTACACAGTTTGCCTGTAAACCGCGAGATGAATCTTTTGAGTCTAGTTACTCTATGATTAGATAATGTTTGTCAAATAAAAACGAAAGTGCTACAGTATCTGAACCAATTTTTTTTGCGAACTAAACAAGGCCTGAATGATGTCTGGAGCCGTCGACGAGAGCGAGCCAGGGCGCTAGTACTCCTATAGCCCACCCGGCACTGTAGAATGATTGCGCAGTGCCGAATTGGCAAATCCACCCTAATAGGCCTATTGCTGAAAAGAGGACGGCCGACAGTGCGCGCCACTGCTGGAGCGGGTGCGGCGAGGAAGTTTTGTTCGTTTCCGTGCCCCCAATGGACGCTTGATCGAGAGAGCCTGTTTTTGTAGGCCAACGCGCGCAGGATTGGGCCCGGCACGATGGGATGCAATTGCAAGGCAGGCCTGTTCGAAAGCCCAACAGAGGCAGTGCGGTTGTTGGTTCAGAGTATGTTTCTAAATCTTTACATTCCAAAACTTTTAGCCTGTAAACTTTGCAGTGTTTAGATGCTTCCCAAATTTTTTGGTCAACAAGACACATGACACGGGTCACTAAACAAGTTTATACAATTTTGGGTTCCAAGGTCCCAAATTCTAAATCTTTACAGCCAAGTTTTACAAACCCCTTCTTAGATCCATTCTTCCAAAAAATGCTCATTTCTCTAAAAATTTTGACTGTTTGGCTGCATCTAAACAGACCTTTACTTGTACGTTGCTCAAGAAATGTGGTGCTGTTCTGAGTACTTCTGTTGGTCGTTGGTTTTGCTACATTTTCGAGCACGAATGACAAACACGGAGCAGGTTGTTTCCAGAAATCCAAGATCCTCTTATTGGCTGTCCAACCATTCCCGTAAGGCTTTGTTTAGTTCGCAAAATTTTTTGGGTTTTTACTACTGTAATATTTTTGGTTTTATTTGACAATTATTATTTAATTATGAACTAACTAGACTCAAAAGTTTCGTATCACAAATTACGGATAAACTGTACAATTAGTTATTTTTTTATTTATATTTAATAATTTATGTATATGCCGCAAGATTTGATGTGACGAGAAATGTGAAAATTTTGGAAACTAAACAAGGCCTAATAAAAAACTGGTCCAGGTGTCCGATGTATCAACCTGGCGCATGCATGCACAAGAGATCCACAAAGGTTCTCGCTTCGGGATCGGATCTTCCGGCTCGTCTGCATGGACACTTCACACTTGACACTTGACAGCACGATAGAGATGCAGATAGACCGGCCACTGCTGCGTCAGTCTTCCAACAATCTCAATTCGGCTCCAGATGACGAGGTGGACAAGACATGCTATAGTATACGCACTGCACTGACAGCAGCAGAGAAATGGTAATGGAAACGCACGTGATGCCGATCGATCCAAGGTGCTGCTGTCTCCGTTTGAGTTTGACGATAGATCACTGCGTCAATCGTCTTAACAACTTCACAAGAGCAAGAGCTGCATACGTATATACCAGCTTAATTATAGGAAGACTAGTAATCATGTGTGTTGGTAAACCAAACAACTAAGGTGCTATTTTGTTCAGTCCTGGGACCGGCAACGGCAATATAATGTCATTGGAAACCGGTGAAACCGCCATTTGTTTGATTGGCATCCGTAACCGCCTAAGCAGCGTACCATGCCGGCATGCAGGATAATAACTCGCGGGAGTCGCTCGTTTCTACGGGCGTGTAATCAGCAGATAACGTCGAGAGCTGAGCGGTAACCGCATTGCACTTGCCCGTATCTGATCCATCCATTATTCGTTCCACCGCAGTCTAACCAAACATAAGTTACGTGATCTGATAACGGTACGGTGTGAAACGTTGTGGGGCAAAATGTACCGAACCAATAACCAACATCTAGTTTGTTCGCTGAAATTTAACTTACGTTGATGCTTATTAGTCACTACCTGTACTAACTCTTCCGTAGCACGTGTTATTATTATTCATTGCCGATGCACGTGAGACTTTTTTTTTTGCTATGGATATACTCATATACATAGCGCCTATTTAGTTTCTCTTGCTAAATTTTAACTAGTTAAATTTATTTTAGCTACTCTTGGGTGACTAATGGAACTAAACTATTTTAGCTTCTTTTAGTCATTGTGTTTGGAACTTTAGCTACTAAAGTGACTAAAGTTTAGCCAGAGCTAAAATTTAGTAAGAGAAACCAAACAGATATAGCTACATAGGCTCAAGCATGACGACCAGATAGAGATGATTTGTCAATTTTTTTGAAAAAAAAAATCGACTGTCCAGCTTTATATTAATTAAATTAATAAGAAGAAAGTAAAATAAAGTTCACAACTTCATATGCGAGGAGCGCAGCCACCTGTAGCAGACTGCTACAGGGGATCAAAAGGCATAAGATAATTACTATTTAGACATAACTATTAGGGCTCTGAGGACTATCTTCCAGCACTAGCTCATAAGGAGCATTCATCTCTGATCAGAGATCATATATTTGTCAATGATTTCGCGTGTACTAATGGTTATGTCACTAACTTGACCACGTGTGTATGGTTTTGTAGTTTCTTATCTGAAGAACAGACGCCGTGTAATAAACAGCTCAGCAACCTGCAAAAATCCAAATTATCAGGAGCTAGCCCCATTCCTAAGTTACATCAACATAATAAGCTCTCCCGCACAAAAAAGAAAAAAGCTCCACGTTTTCCTTGAAACTTTGAATAACGCATATTTCTATGACTCGTTGCAGCCTTGCAGGTCAAAGATCAAGTATTACTTACTAATTAAGTTTCATGTCAGTGAAATAATAATTTCTACCTTGTGACTATACACTACTAAAAGTATTTTTATGAGACTCTATCCAAACATTAACCGAAGCAGTCACAAATCTAATGGCCTAAAAAAATACACAACAATTAACGAAGGTGTTCGTTTTATTTACTGAGATAAAAAATAA
>Ga0182004_10002515_pt1 | contig 14298 bp, 5 predicted proteins | sample Sormic07211540_1_FD_120479 | JGI IMG/M metagenome (GOLD analysis project Ga0182004, IMG submission 120479) | Endophyte microbial communities from Sorghum bicolor roots, Mead, Nebraska, USA - 072115-40_1 MetaG | ecosystem: Host-associated > Plants > Roots > Unclassified | place: USA: Nebraska...
GAGTGGGTCCCTGAACTCTTATTCACTTTGCCTACTTGTCCTCTTTCATTTTCAGGTGTTATTTCTTATACTTAAGTATTTCTCTATGTGTTCTTACTCATTTATGGTTTCACTAAATTCCTTTCTTATCCTTATGCTCTTTATGTTGGATTTTTTAGACATCCGATCCACCAATTCTACCACCTCTGAATGAGATTTATGAAGGGAACATTGCAGGAGATGTTACAGGTTAAATGAAATTTTCTTTGTATTCGATGATTGTCTTGAATGTCAGTACCTAGTTTTTAACTGAAAATACATTCACATGCGGAAGCAGCACTTTATAATGAGCAACATCTTGATGAAGTTTGTGCTGCAAATATAGCAAGATTTAGACTCCAGAACAAGGGCCGCAGAAATGAAACTTCTATTTGTCGCCTACTTGGAACTTTTTTTCAAAAGGTACTGGACATTGAGATCCCACTTTGGATGACTGAGACATTTTGTGATTATTGTGGGTACTACCTTTTGCTATTTGCATCTTGGTAAAATATGATATTCATGTTTCTTGATGCTTCTGTTAGTCCCATTGACTTATTTGCCAAGTCCATCTAGGGTTTATTTTGAGCTCTTCACGATTATTAGCTTGATGAGGGTTGAATAATAGTCTTCTCTTTGGGTGAGCTTGGGAGGGTAAAAAAGCTTATAGTTTGATTTGTTACCGCTGGAACATTTTTTGTTCAACATGGGTCTTGTTTGGTACTGTAGTGGTTATCCATGCCGCTTTACATTATGTTCTTCCATTCTCGTTGACTTGTGTACACTCTTGGATCTGGTGGATTTAAAGTCTTGGATTATTGCAACACCCTGTCTCTGAATAAAATTTAAGTAATTCATTAAATATATTTGATAGCTATAACACAATTTTTTTTGTTAGAATTGGTTTGATTCCTCTATGCCAGCTAGATTCTTCAATATAGCATAGCACAACAGCCTATTGCAAGCTAGCTGCCCTATAATTGCCCCATGAGGTTATTGGTTTAAAATTTTGGGTCCACCAAGCTAACTTTTAAGTCTGTACTAACCCATGAATTCCACTGATCTTTTCAGGGAATAAGACTGACATAATTGGGGTATTATTTATCTGGGTAGCAAAAGTATAAGACCGTTCAAATGTCAAAATGCATTGCAACATTAATTTATTTATTAACCCAAGAGAAAGAAACTTAGATGGTTATTCCTGACCGGTGCTTTCATTACTTGCAGTTTGCTCGTATCAATGCCTTTACGGATAATGTCATATCAACTTACTCAGGCCAGATTGGGCGAATCCAGGACGACCCAAGTTGGATGACGAAATCTTACCATTTATTTGTAAGAATGCCTGTGCATTTGGTGGTTGTTGCTTATCTTAATTCTATCTTATGCACTTACAACTTACATCCAATCTCTTTGCCATCTTTTGTCTAGGTTGAAGATCCAGTAGAGAGACCTGATAATGCCGCTAGAGCAGTTAGTATGAAAGGCCTTGACCGCATTGCTAGTGCATTCAATGATGCTTGTCACAAGTTTAACTCCCTGGAACATATTGACCGGAATGAGTTATTGGCGCTGTTGTGTACCCCTGTTGTTGGCTTGAAACTTGGTGGGAAAGTCATAGCAAACTCTTACCAAAAAACTCCACAAAGGAATAATCAGCATACCACAACTGGAGGACGGGCAGGGCGTGATCAAGGTCAAGCACCGAGAGCCAGAGGGTTTGCTGGAATCAGACCAGTCCATAAAGACCCACTAGCGAATACTACAGCACATGAAACAGCAGTACAGTATCATAACCATCAGCAGGCTACAACAGTTCGACAAACAGCCATACCATACCCTGGCCGTAATCCACAAACTCATACTACAGTGCATCAGACAACGCCTTACCAGAATCATACTGTTCCACAGGTGTATCCTACTTGGCCCCAAACAGCTGAACCGTACCACAATCATAATCAGCAGGTTTATGCTACTGGGTTGCAAACAGGGCCATACCAAAGCCATAACCAGGTCTATGCTCCAAGATTCCAAACAGGACCATACCAGAGTCGTCATCATCAGGTTTATAGAGCAGGGTTGCAACCTGGAGGAACATATCAGATCCACAATCAACATCAACAGGTGTATAATGCAGGGTTCCAAACCGACGGTCCACACCAAAATCAGCAGCGGCGGAAGGGATACACACCGAACCATCAGACTAACAGGTATACTGCCATGGCAGCGAGGTATGAGCCTGTTCGTGGACAGTTCAACAATGGATCAACAAGGGACTCAAAATCCCAAGCAGCAGACACTGCAGCTTCACAAAGATAGCCGTCAGCATCAACTTATCACTCAGGAGGATAGTAACAGGCAAATCTTCTGATTTTTGCATGGCAGTACTCGTTAGGTCTATGGCATTTTCACCTTTTGCTCGACAGTGTATAGCTTTTGCCAGAGAACTCTGGTCTAAGCCTAGTGTTTTGTGGATGGAAGTATCTCGAGCTTTGTACTGCTGGACAACTCTTCAAGCTTTGTACTGCTGGACAACTCTTCCTAATGTAAAAATTTCTAACGCTTTGTACTGCTGGACAACTCTTCCTTGTGTAAAAATTGCTGGTAGCAGTCGTTTATATTTCGTAGTATGTGTCAATTAATTTGTGTATAAGGTGTGATTGGGTTCATTTATTGTGTCTCCTCAGAAATTCATTACCCACACCACATGGCAACGTATCATGTAAATAAACTGCAATAGTTGGTCCAGGGCACGCAGAAATTCTATCATGTAAAAAAACTGCGATGTACAGAACAGCAAAAGCCGAGCATACTGTCACAGACAGAAATACCAGGCACGCATAGACGATGAGCAACATACTCCATGTCGCGCGCGGAGAAATCGAAGATGGCATATTCAGCAGTGTTTTTTTTATAATATATCAGTGAACATTACTTTTAAGCCATAACTTTCCAGGCAAGCAAATGAAACTACAAGATCTAGCTAGACCTTCGTTCCTTCTTCTCGATGCCACGGGACATGTGGTAGGCCCTTCTTCCCAGTGCAGAGAAAATGCTGCATGTTTCAAACACACAATTACAAGAACAAAAAGAATGCTAGACTGACCTAGCAAGTAGTCCTAGTACTAGGATGTAATTTTTTTTTAAGTGAGCATGCCTTGCCTTCAAGCAAAAATTTGCTTACGATGAGGAACAAGCTGGAGGCGGCCAGGGCGAGAGGGATGCGGACGGACGTGATGGCGTTGTAGCAGCCCTTCAAGTAGGTGTGCTTGTGGACGTTCTGGAAGTACATCTGCCCCTCCAGCAGCTTCTCCCTCGGCCGGAACGGTGGCTCCAGCTCCGGCATCCTGCAGACCAGCACGAAACCGGTGCTGCTGAGGGGCCTCGAAAATTCAAAAACTTTTCAAGATTTCTCGTCATATTAAATTTTTATGGCACATACATGAAACATTAAATATAGATTAAAAAAACTAATTGTAATTAGTATATAATTAGACAATAATTATTGAATATAAACGAAAGTACTACTCTATTTTAATTTTAAAACTTTTTGATCTAAATCAGGCTTGAGTAACCAAATCAGGGAGAGGGAGTGGGAGTGGGGCCACGTTGATTCTCGGAAGAAAGTATACCTAGAGAGTTGTGAGAACTGAGATGATAGTTCGCAATCACACTCCTCAAGGAGGGCTCGCACTACTCAGCCTGTGTACAGCAGTTCCGAGAGGAGAATCTCTTCTAGGGCAGATTGTGATGTAGAAATTCCTAGAAATAGACGGCAAAGGTAGTTTTGTATCTCGGCCGTTAGTCGTGCTACAGTTTCAATAGAATTTTATACCTCCTCTATTTAAAAATAGATGTAATTCTCGCTTCGAGAAGCCAATCTTTTTTTAATTTTGACCAATTATATGTTAAAGAATATTAATATTTATAATATATAATTAATATCATTAAATAGATCGTCAAATATTTTTTTATAATAAACTTATTTAGAGATATAAATGTTACATGCATATTCTACAAATTTAGTCAAAATTGAGAAAGTTTAACCGGCACACATCTCATAACGTCATCTATTTTGGAAGGAGGTCTAGTTTAGTTCACAAAATTTTTTAAGATTTCCCATCACATCGAATCTTTAGACACATGCATAAAACATTAAATATATACGAAAACAAAAACTAATTGCACAATTTACCTGTAATTTATGAGATAGATATTTTGAGTTTAGTTATTCCATGATTAGACAATAATTGTTAAATATAAACGAAAGTGCTATAGTAGTCGAAGCTAAAATTTTTCGTGAACTAAACAAAGCTTAAATATGACGATGTGGCATCGTATTTATGAAAAGAAAAATGATAAGAGTTTCATAAGAACAGAGAAAGTTTCGTATGGATAAAACTCTTCGACACCATTTCTAAATATACATCATTTTGAAAATATAGATGTGTTGAAATTAGAATATAAATTGCGCACTGAAACTGGCCTTTTACAAGTCTTGTATCCTAGAATATTCCTCGCTTGGGAGGAAGTGAGTGCCACTGTCCTGCCCCTAACGGCCTGGCCGCTGAGCCTTGCAACGGATGCTCTTATTTTTCCTTTGAGGAACGAGGCTTTTATGTAGAGAAACAGATCTATTTTTAGCCAAATTTATATGAACCCACTATCAGATCCTCGCTCTCTGTTCCTGGTTCTCACCTGTGAGAAGTCAAACAAAATTAACTTTCACCAAATATATATATATAAAAATAATGTCTATAATTATTAAATGTATTTTTAATAATAAATTTATTTAGAGATAAAAATGTTGTTAGTATTTCCTATAAATCTAGTTAAATTTAATAATGTTTAGTTAACACATTTTTTATAGAGACTGTTAATAAGGGACCGAGGAAGTATAACGCTGACCAATCTCATCTGCACAGGTTGCCGTCAGGCTGCCGCAGCAGCAGCCCCACTCTACACTCCGCTGAGCCTGTGCTTATGAGAAGGCCTATGGCCTTCGGTTGTCCGCAAGCCTGGCCCGAATGTGAACAATGTGCCCCAAAACGCCGGCTTGTGGTTTCCAACGAGGTCTCGAGGGTTGAGGCCCGCCGCTTCGGCTTCCAAAATTGAGCAATGCTCTTTTGCGCACCTGCAGCTCTTTTTTATATTATTAGCTTTCCAGTCGACGCGCCGCTGCCTACTCTAGTTTAGTGCTCTGCCATGGTGCCTTGCTAACTGCACTGCGGCGACGCGAGCACGGCGCAAGCGGAGACGACAGTCGCCGCCGCGTAGTGGCCTACGAAACTCCCAGGTCCATCTTCCTTTCGTTTGATGTTCCGCTTCGTCCAGTCCGCACAAACTCCAATCTGGGTTCTCAAAATCGTTGATCGTACAAGTTAGGGTTTACCCACTACGTCATCGCCGTTTTTTTTTCTTCTTTTCTTTCCTGAGTAAGCAATGCTTCATGCTTTATGTCTGCCGACCACCCTGTCCCGTGCCATTCTTTACTACTTCGAATTTTGGTACCGGAATGGTAGCAGTGTGTCTGTGTGGTTTATGGGCGAAACGGCGCAAAGGGTGCCTTTTTCCTTGTTGCGCATCTGCCTTAATGGGAAATACTTCTCAGGCTATCACCAGGCAGACGTGCCACACAGGGAGCAGCTGCAAGTACTTGGTGCAGATGCTGAACGATTGAGCCGTCAGTAAATTCATAAACCAGTGAATGCATACAAGATAATACAGTGCAGAAAGGGCTCCTTGGATTGGGCAAGGATGCTGTTTGCACTCAGCGGCGACCATGTTATGTTAAAATGATGATGTACAGATTCCATTTTTGGTTTCGAAGCCTCTTAATGTTTCCTTCTTTTAGGAAGATGAAGGCAGTATTTTGTTTGGTTGCCTTTATTTATCTCTGAAGCATCTAATGAACAATGCAAGACTTTGTAATGAACATAGCTTCATCATGTTTGTATCATTAAAGAAAAAACATGTCGTGACACAAAAAACAGGGTAACCATTATCTTTGTAATATGTTATTATGCAGATAGTACATTTTTAGGTTGACAGAAAATGCTTCTGGTTTCAAATGCCATGCAATTCTATTTTGTATAGACTTGGCACAATTTGATCCTTCTTAATTCTCATTTAATTATATACCATTTCTTGCTGCAGAATTTCAGTATGATCGAGTATGTTCTTAACTATGATTTGCTGAAGGCATGTATTGAAGACATACTCTCAACAATAAACCCTGTGGAAGATGATAAAAGGAAACGGTTAAGTGCAATTCAGGAGCTGGCAGATTCCATCTACTCAGTTGGGCCCTTGAGAGGTATTGGTTATAAGCATTTTTCAAGTTTTGTTTGTGTTTCTTCTTTCTGGAATTAGTTTTATATGAGAGCATGAGAAGTGACAACCTTATTGAATTCAATATTCATGATCCTAGAAAAGGGCTAGGCTTGGTGTATGACCTTCACCAGCAATGGTCTTGGAAGGCAGCGGCGATTTAATATCCATGGGGCTGCCACTAAGAAACTTGGTACCTATGGCAGTGCTCAGCACTTAGCATTATGCTCTGTCAGTATATTCTATATGAGCACAAAGTTGTACTAGCCTTGCACCTTCCTGTCGTGTGCCCATCTGCGCAAGTGATCTGAGAGTGTGTTGGGACTTGGGAGTTTTGGAGCATTCACCAAATTTTGAGACCTGAGGAGTGGAAGAATGAACAAACTCTGCAACTCTGGTTCACAGAGATGACGTACGGAGGCGACAGTGCTGCACACACTGGCAATCCTGGCGCTCTGGATGCTCTGGAGTAAGAGTGACCACATTTTTCAGCACTGAGAGGGCAGCTGAAGCTCCATTTTTTATTTAGTTGATGAATGCAACTTGTAGAAGCTGGTGGGTGCTAAGGTCCTCGGCAGGATTATTGCCTTAACAAACCGCAAGTAATCACTTTAGTTTCTTTCCCCACATCAGCACTCTGCTGCTTGTGGGTTTACTGGCACGCCTTGCACATGTCTTATGTAACTCTGCTTTCCCTACATTATTAATATATGCTGGCAATGCCAGATCTTTCTAAAAAAACAAACAAAAAACTTGTACCAGAAGAGCTATTTGTCTTGTCAGAATAGAAGCTGCTGAAAACGGGACATGATTAGGCTACAAAGGACTTTTTCTAGCCTTGTTTTGTATTGTGCTTAGCCAATACATGCGCTATTTAAGAAATATCTGTAATGGCAAATATAAGTTGTTATAGAAGCTAGAACAGTACAGTTTTAATTATAGCCTTACACCTTACTGGTTTCTTCTACCTAACAGGTGCTGCTGTCAAACCGTTTGGATCATTTTTATCAAACCTTTATGCAAAGTCTGGTGATTTGGATGTTTCAGTTGATCTCCGGAATGGCTCAAGACTTCCTATAAGCAAGAAAAAGAAGCAAAATGCCTTGAGAGAACTAATGAAAGCTTTACAAATGAGAGGTAAACCTTTCCCCGTCGATCTCTTTTGGAATTGTTGCATGTTATATATTCATGAAATGGCTTCAGGCATTTAACCAGATTGATCGATTCTGTACCGTTATTACTTTTTTTGTGGGAGAATAATAGTGATTAGTAATAAAGAAATATTATGCACTAATATGTTCTGACTGAGCTATTCAATAACTTATTCTTATTTTGTGGATACATAGTTCATGTTAGTTGCTGTATTCTGTTGGATTGCCCTGTGAAATTTAGGTAGTTATAGGGATCCTTACATGTTCCTATAGGTCTTGTTGTTATGGCTTTGGCTTAATTCTCACATCTAAAACTAATAAAAACAAGTTCTTCTAAAAGTGACTGTTTATAGTAAACATAGCATTAGTATGACACTTTTTTTTGGTCTGAAGCCTTTGATTTTTATGGATGCTCTTCTTTAAACATGATTCTCATTGCTTATTCAGGTGTTGCTAGATGTATGGAGTTCATTCCTACTGCAAGAGTTCCAATTCTTAAGTACATGAGCAACCACTTTGGTATTTCCTGTGATGTATCAGTTAACAACTACCCTGGTCAAATCAAATCGAGAATCTTGTACTGGATCGGTACTATAGATGAGCGCTTCGGTGATATGGTTTTATTGGTGAGCTCTATGTACCCAAGTGATGCTTTTTTTTTTTCTTTTTGCTGCGACTCAACTTTGGCAAGCCCCAGGCTGATGGCTCGGTATTATTCCTTGCAGGTCAAGGAGTGGGCAAAAGCTCGAAATATTAACGACCCAAAAAATGGAACCCTGAACTCCTATTCTCTGTGCTTGCTTGTCATCTTTCATTTTCAGGTCTTATTTCTTACTTAAGATGTTATCTCTACCTTTTATTTATATAATATAGTTCCATCAAATCTATAGGTTATAACCTAGTACCTCTTATACCCTCTTTACATTACATCTACCAGACATGTGAGCCTGCAATTTTACCACCTCTGAAGGATGTTTTTGATGTGAAAGCTGCAGAAGGTAAGACTGACTAGTTCTGTTCGTGATGGTTGTGGCATATCTGTGCCTGGTGATTTACCCATATCATTCACATGCAGAATTGGTGCTTTATGATGAGAACAATGTTGATGCCCTTTGCTTAGCAAATATAGAAAGGTTTCTGCGCCAGAATGCGGGGCACAAAAATCAGAGCTCTCTTTCACACGTCCTTGAATCTTTTTTTCACAAGGTATCTGAACATCCTATCTATAATATTAACAAGTCAGGTTTATGTGTGTCTACTAAATTCCATTTCCAAGTATTACCTTCTGTCTTTCAATATGGGCCAACAATAAGCTGTTCACATTTTTACTGCCTTAAACTATTATCTGTATAATAAAAATTTACATTTTCTTTGGTACCATGTTTAGGCTGTCATGAGCTCTTTGTCATATATATTGAACTCAGCATGTGGGATAAATTCGTGGCATATGTGTATGAGCTTAGCTAATCGATTTAGAACTCCTGACAGGGATTCTGAAGCCAAGAAACTGGGAGGGCAAATGTTCTTACGTGGTTTAGTTGTGTTATCAAATTTCTTCAGTCTACTTCCCTTGGTTCTAATTCAATAAAGCCAACTTGTATAAAAGTCTAAACTAAGTAAAGCCGTACGCATTGTCTTATTGTGGGCAAATGAGCTAATTTCTTGACTCAGAACCGCTTCCTTTTTTTTAGCCCAAGGTATTTTCAGTATAAGTTTGTTTTTAGATGATATAAAAAAGGCTCAACATGGTTAAATCAAGAACAAAGTGTAGTGTATCAGTGTTTATTTCTTCTGTTCCTTAATCTGAGAAAGCAATGTTAATGTATCTTATATTGCCTGTAGTTTTTTAGCATCCAGAAGCTTTCAAACAAAGTGGTATCCACTTACACAGGCCGGCTTGAGAAAATCCAGGACAACACAAGTTGGATGGCCAAATCATACAGTTTGTTTGTAAGTATTTCCTTCATGGTGCAGTGGGTTGTTATGGGTGTATGGCAAGGGGCAGCATTTGATATCCCAAGGGTTAGTTAGGCGGCATGCATGCTTATCCTCTAGATTGGATTAATAGGATCTAATTGGTTGCATTAGCCTTAGCCTGCATTAGATCTTTTGCAGCATAACCTAAGCCATCATGAATATAAGCAGTGTATAGGTGTTTGGTTGATATTTGATAAAATTGTGTTTGGTTGTTTACATTTTGTTGCATGTGGTCACCTCTATGTTCTAGTTGAGGTCTCATGGTTCTAGTAGAGGTATGGGGGTTGAGAACATTCCATTTTTGTGTGCGTATTGGCCTATGCAAACCTGCATTGTCTAATGCGACAAAATCTGGTGTTGTCCGGGCGCGTTTGGTTACCTTCTGAGTGCAGCCAGGATCGCTCGAGCTAGCCAGGCCCCTAGCAGCCAGGCTGGTCGCGTGCGAGGAGCTCATGTTTGGTTTCTTGTTTTGTGCCGGCCTGGTTGAGTAGGGCTGCTGTTTGGTTTGTAGGATGTGCATGCTGTCAGAGTGATTTAGCCTTCTACTCGGATGCCGTGCATGCACACTTGCACCAGCCCAGCCAGGCTCCACTAGAACGGAAGAAAATCTCGTATGGATACAGCCAGGCCGGGAGAGCACTTTTGCATTGCATGGGCCAGGTGCGACGGGTGCGCCAACCAAACAAACTAAAATGTCGCATGCGGAGGGCCTAGCCGAAGGGAGCAGCAGGCAACCAAACACGCCCTAATATGACAAAATCTAGTGTACTAGCTAATGCATCATTGGGCCTGCTTTAAGTTCTATACAAGCTGGTGTAAGCGTATGTGCAAGCAACTAAACATGAGCAATCTGCACTATACAAGCAACCAATTAGACTCTTAGAAGTGAGGGTTGCCTATTAAATGGATAACCAACACTTCATTTGGAATCAAGCAGGATTTGGAAGGAAAAACCTTCTCTCTCGCTGTCCCCTCTCCCTCTCAAGAGTCTCAACCCTAGCCACCACCATAACAGGGTGTCCATTGTGATAGTTCTTTTTTTTAATTTTGTTTTATTTTATGTGTTCAAATGCTGTCTTTTCACTATTTTTGTTTAGGTCGAAGATCCGTTCGAGAGACCTGATAATGCCTCTAGAGCCGTTAGAGCAGAGGAGCTTAAACGTATTGAGTGGGCTTTCAACCATGTGAACTATAACTTTACTGCTCGTGCCCTCAATCGGGATGAGCTACTGTCACTGCTGTGTACACCTCCTGTTCAATCTATTATTGCAAAACGTCCACCCAATGGTCAGTCAACTGTGGCAGCTAGACTTTATGATGATCAACATCACCTGCAAGCCAGAGGTTCTACTGGAAGCATATCAAGTTCACAGGGTCATGCTACAGGACGCCAGATGGCACACACAGACCAGTATCTCAAACAACCACAGCCCTATAATGCAGAGCGCATGAAAGCAGGACAATACCAGAGTATCAATCGTCCACAGGTCAATACTACAGGGCTTGAAATAGCAGTACCAGTCCAGTATCATAGTCATACAACAAGTTTGCAAAGGGCAGGGAGACGAACAGTAAGTCAGTACCAGAATCAGCAGCGAAGAATGGAATACTCGCCATACCAGCGTTCTGGCACTACAAGGTATGACCCCGCTGGCAGACGGTGGTCCCACAATGGATCAACATGGGACTCTGCATCTCAAGCCTCCACAAGCAATACATCATGGCAAAGGTAGCGGCCGTTCTGTGAAGGCGACAACTACCATCAGCTGACCAATTCCAAGTGTGATGATAGCAACAGTTCATCTTCATCTTTTGCCTGATGATAAGAATCATCTGTGACATTAACATAGTTTTTGCCTGACTATAGCATCAACTTATGCGAGCTTAGCTCGTGTCGATGTCGTAACGATGCTAGTACCCTTGTTTTGGATCTAGCCCTTATTGCTGCGAGGCTCTCGCCACTCCAGTAGTCTGTGTAATATGGTGTAGTGAATGTGACTAAGTTAACTGTCAAGTTATAGTTTCATCACTAAAGTATCTGGCTCATTTACAGAACCCTCTCAGGAATTTGCAAGTGCATCGGATACCCTCCAACAAGTACCGGAGGGTCCCTCCTGCGGTCCTGCCAAGCCATTTCAGACGGGGTTTCGACTCCCTCCGCCTGCTTGCCTCATGGCTAATTTAGAAAGAGCGTAGTCGGGTATTCGAGGGAACTTGTGCGACATCTTCGATCATCGACGAGGGGAATGCTTGGGTGTCAGCTGGCTACTCAGCTGTGTCGGTCTTCATTGCCAGGGGCACAACTCACAAGCGTTGGTTTGGTGGTTGCATAATGCTACAGTCGCACGATGGTTAAACATGTAGCTTACTGAGAGTGCCTGCGGGACAGTTCAAAAAACAAACAAACAAAAAAAGTGCCTGCAGGCCGACGGCCTTGTGTAATTTCCCTTTCCTTCCTTTGTGTGCGTCGTTGATTTAGCGATGTAATTTGCTTACCTCTCAATGAAATACACGTGACGTTGATCCAAGCGTGTTCGTGAAAAAAAAATGCTGGAGGTTTCACAGAACATTCAGTTAGTAAATTTAACTATAACTATACTTTTAGCAGCAAAACTATTTTTAATATATTTACGCTGTCGAATTTAAATAAGTTTGAAATACAAATATTGGCACGGATCGTGGCCGCATGAACGCGTAAAGTAATAAAATTTTAGCTATAACTATACTTTTTAGCAACAATACTGTTTTTAATATATTTACAATGTTGATTTTAAATAAAATTTTGAATCTGAATATTAGTAGGGGCCGTGCAAATGGTACCCCTCCATAACAAATTGTGACGCTCACTCTCCCACCTGGGTAGATGGTAGGATAACACTCTTCTTAAGTGCAATGGAGGCTGCTAACCTAGGCCATGAGTCTTTTTGATCGCTCATTGGCCCTGTCTAGATAAGTATGGTTCAAGGTTGCACCCAACTATTGTTTTGTAGCCTTTCTAAGTTATCAACAAGATTAGCGAGGCAATACCGCACTAAACGGAGACTAACCCCTGTCCTTCCTACGCTGCAAGTTCATTAGCGCACTGCGCATCATAACACAACGTAGCAGGGATCCATGATGACATGATGATCCATTTAAGGTCCTTTGGTATTCGGCATGTTGGGCTCCAAAAGCACATTGAAGTTGGTTCATCGACATCCCAGCTGCTTCTCGCTGCTCCGCTTTGCTCTCACTCTCTTTTCTGTGGTGCCAAAAATTTGTCCGTGCTCTGCCCTCGTCCGCTGCTGTTCTCATCGTCGTTGTGCACCTTTCCGTGCCATGGTCTCCCTCGCCCGCGCGTCCTCATCCAGCCACACACATAGGTGAGTGCTCTTCTCTCTGTCCCTTCTCTTCTTCTATTGCATTTGTCTTCCCCCCAATCCTCTTCTTCATGTTGCTTTACTGTTTGTAGATCTGGTTTTTTAGTTTTTTGTGTGTGGATTTTTGGTTACGATCAGTGGTTTCTAATGTAGTCCTTATACCCACTGTGGATGTGTCATTGTTGTTTCTGAATTCTCTAAATCATGATTGTATTGTTGTTGCCTGATTTTTGTGTCAGACTTTGTAAGAGTTTGCTGCATGTCATGTGTAGGATGGTCATGCTACTAGTACTAGGCGTCTCCATAATTTTATTCGTAGTCTAAATAACTATTTCAGAAAATTTGTAAGTTCAGTTTTTAGTCTTGGAAGTTCTGGTTAAGTTCATTGTGAATTTGTCGTTCATTCCATGTTTATTATGCTTCAGTGATGATGTGGGGTTGTGGTTTCAGTTTTCATTAAGTTCAGTTTTAGTGCTTATTTCAGTTTAGTTTCAGTTTTAATTTCAGTTTAGTTTTAGTGTTGTTTTCTGAATGTGAAGTACCTGATACTCTTAGTGGTAGCAATAGTAGTTGCAAGTTGGAACTTGTAATCGATGATGGATGATCTGTGTGTAGTTGGGATGCGGCAAGAATATATGTGACCTGGTGATGCTTTTGGAGTAATTAATACTGTTTTTGTCATGGATCTAGAGAATGGTGCTTGTTCTAGTTTTGTTTCAGTGTTCGACATTGAGCGGATTTTCTGAAGTTTTTTATATTTCTTTTTTATGAATAAGATGGCTACTAAAATAAAGAACCCTGCGGACCATGATGGTAATTCATTTCCTGTCCGAGTTGGGTAGCATAACAAATTTTTTAGGTTTGAAGATTTTGAAGATGATAAGAGTGTAAGTATATCATTTATGCATTTTTACTCTATTTTTTGTTAATTATTATTATTGTTTTCTTTGTCTTTTTTGGGTTGTTTTGATGGAAGCTCATTAGAAATGATGCAAAAGTTCATTAACTTTTGTAAGAAGAAGGTATGGTAGTTTTGCTTTTCAATACATATCTACTGAGATTTGAAGTTGATTTTTTTACTCTTCTTTTTAGAAAGTAAAATATTTCCAGGAGCTCCCTATTGAAGCAAACTCAATCTGCGTGAAGAGAATGCGGTAAGTTTTTTTTAGTTCAATTCAATTTCAGGTTAAGTTTATTATAACCTATTTTAGTTTATGTTAAGTCTGTGTAGAATCTAGGTTAAGTGCGGTCCAGTAAAACCATGTTAAATCTGCATTTAGTTTAGTCCAAGCATCTCCAACAACTTGGTAAAATTAACTTGTCAAATCTTGAGTTATAGCTGAAAGCCCAAGTTTGGTTTTGGTAATTAATGACACCAAGTTGCTAATGCCTCGTATCTAAGTGATTTGAGTTAGGCATAGCAACACATATGATGAAGGTGCATGGTGGCATGGAAAGGTGGC
>Ga0182004_10002516_pt1 | contig 14298 bp, 17 predicted proteins | sample Sormic07211540_1_FD_120479 | JGI IMG/M metagenome (GOLD analysis project Ga0182004, IMG submission 120479) | Endophyte microbial communities from Sorghum bicolor roots, Mead, Nebraska, USA - 072115-40_1 MetaG | ecosystem: Host-associated > Plants > Roots > Unclassified | place: USA: Nebraska...
CCTGTCGACCTCCCTTGGAAGGGGGGTAAGAGATTAGCTACCTCGGGCGAAAGGATAAATCACGACTCATGGGTAAAGATGTACAACCTTTGCAGAGTGTTAAATCTAGAATACTAGTCGTGCCCACGGATACGGGCAGCCCGGAAAACTGATAAATAGATGGACACTGATGAACATGATTAATGATGATAAATGATGGTTTATTATGTTGTTTGTATGTGTTATTCTTAAATTCTTGTATACATTGATCATGTGGTTATGGGATTTAATTATGCTACCTTGACATTTGCTATCTAAATATGAACATGCTATCTACATATAAAAGCTAAATGCAGTCAAACCAGTGTCAGCCTTTTGAGCCTCATGAACCCCTAGTTATACTTGTTGAGTACGATATGTGCTCACTCTTGTAATTTCCCAACACCCCAGGTTATGCAAATGATGATGATTGGAATGAGGACTATCGTTATGAGTACAAGGCTTGGAGTCAACCAGTCAACAGTGTTGGTGCCTCCGTCAAGAGCGTTATTTATTCTTACTGTCATTATTGTATAAGATTATGTAGTAATTATTATTCTGCTATGTAATAAACACTGCAATGGTACATTTGAGATTTGTCTACTTATGTGTGCGACTGTTCCTTGGTCACATATGAGTCTTTTATGCATCCTATTTTGTTCTTAAAATAAGGGTATAACAAATTATTATCAAAGCTTTGTTGACTGTCGGACGCAAGTCTAGATAGAAATTGGCCGTCTTAAGGTTTTGAAATTGCTATAGAATGCTTGTTCTGTAAACCTTGATATTTTCCTGTATACTATATCCTTTTCATTGCTATTCATCTTCATCTTGTTGCTTATTTTAAAGACTTGTTCTCATCCCCACTCCTTGCTTGATATGCTTTTAGAACTTTTTCTTACTACCTTCTGGCGTCTTTGAAATAGGAGTTTTAGGATCTTTACCCTTAATAGGAAGAGAACGATAGTACCGCAAGTTGAGTCAATGCTTTGAGTGTGAACTTTTGATGCTTGATTTGGGTTGTCATTATGCTTATGCTTGATTTGGATATTTGTAATGAGTGTAATGGTCTTGTGGGTTTTTCTCCACAATTTCATTTAGTTTATAGGCCTAAGGCACAAGGATTAATGAACTAAATAGTGGGGTTTGGTGAAAATTCTGTTTCTGTCCCTTGCTGATTTCTAGAGCAGTCTGCTATAAATCTGGTACATCTCCAAAATCCTTTCCATGCAAAGTTCATCAAATTTCTCCGGGAACAAGTAGACTTTCATATCTTTCCAATGCCGTAAGAACGACATTAATATCTCTTATGGTCTGCGAGATATAACTGTTCAAATTGGAGGTTTCTCCGCAGTCTGGAATTCTGGAACAGTATCGGTTGTACCCAGTTTTTGATTAATTTAATGATGGAATCTGTTAATGTGATCTAAATGAAAGTTGTAGATAATTTCTTTATCTTTCCAACGGTCTACAGAATGTATCCTTTTGAATAATGGAACTCGGGATATAACTGATTTTCTGATCTGCTAATGTTGGATGTCACTACAAGAATGGTGGGGCTTTTTGACGTTCTAATAGGTCACAATGTATAGAATTTACGTCATTTATTTATTTTTTTGACATTTAGATGACAAAAATCCAAATGTCAAAAAGCCACAGTCACAAAATTATTATATGACATTTGTTTTGCATGACGTCATAAGTATATGACGTCTGATTCCAGTGTCATATAATCATATGACATCTGTTTAGTGTCATAAATCTGGGACATTGGTTTTTAAGTCACAAAGCTTTATAACATTTGATTTTTAAGTCATAACTTTCTTCATGCCATGTATGTTCTTTTCATACTTATTTTATTGATTTTGATATAACCACTCATTCAACAATTACACAATCTTGACAAAATCCCTGGTTGCAAAAAATTATATTGTCAAACTCATACATCTAGATAGCAATATACATTACGCTACATCTACGTCACAAGTCCAAAATGACAAAAAACATTGCCCTTTCAACATCTTGAATATTCATCAAGCTAACAAAAAGAGTTGTAGCTACCCCTAAATATTACTGAGGCTTTTCACTTCACTGAGACATCCTCCAGACCACACGATTAACCATTCTGAAACATGCAAACTGTGTAGCCAAATTAGTCAAAGATATAAAGATTAGAGTTAGCTCTAGGTTCATGCATATCTATTGTACGGAACCAAGCCCTCTAGTCAACATATAACAGTTAATGAAACAAATCTATCCACAAAAATAATACTACAATATAGCATATCAGCTAGTGCACGACCATCACAAATACCAGAACTGAAATTTGAACATGACAACTCTAGCATCACTACAAGCACAAAATATGGCATGGCTGATGTTTTTTAGGAATAAACATACAAATCTATGTTATTCAGGTTTCTAGTTTACCACAGTGCAAGTCTATGTTATTCATATTTTTATTCGCATTGACACACACTGCTATATCCCATCTTCACATCTTTAACTGCACTGGCATGGTAAATATGTAATTTCAGTAAGCATAGCAACAACATTTTTTACCCTCAAATTGGTTTTCTGAGTAAGCACAACAACAATATTTTTTTGCCATCAAATTTCAGTAAGCAATACCAGATGTAATTGAATTAGCTGTTGGATGGATTTGCCCATTCCACTCACGATAGAAAAGGGCCCCAGAACCAAATAACTTATAATAAACATAGACAGGTGGTAAAGGTCTTAATATAGAAGAGACAGAGATGGATAAGTTAGCACCTCTTTTTTGCCCCCTTCAAATAGCAAAATTGGGACATCATAATTTGATTGTAGTTTGTCATGTAACACATAATAGTCGTACTTTCACCAGATAAGGTCACTGATGTATTGCTTAAGAACGAGATTACATGTGAGTTTACATATGAATAGAGAGGAGGAGGGTGGCCCAAAGGGCCAGCCGAGTCCCAAGGGGCCAGCCAAGTCCCAAGGGGCCAGCTGGGCATTAACTCTGCACATCTAAGGGGCCAGCCAAGTCCCAAGGGGCCAGCTGGGCATTAACTCTGTACAACTAGCTAGGGGATTAAAGCTAGGAGATTACACAAGTAACTAGGTAATTAAAGTAGAAAACAATTAATTCTAACACCCCTCGCAGTCTGATCGTCGGTGGAGCGGACGTTTAGACTGGAGCGAAATCCATGAAGATAGAGGAACGGAGCCCCTTGGTGAAGACATCTGCGAACTGCGACGTGGTGGGCACATGAAGTACACGGACTGCACCCATGGCGACACGTTCACGGACGAAGTGGAGATCAATTTCCACATGCTTGGTGCGCTGATGTTGAACGGGGTTGGTGGAGAGGTAGCAGGCGCTGACATTGTCGCAGTAGATGAGGCATGCAGAGTCCAAGGGATGGTGAAGTTCCTGGAGCAGTTGCCGCAGCCAGGTGGCTTCAGCGACGCCATTAGCAACAGCTCGGTATTCAGCCTCGGCACTGGATTGGGACACAGTGGGCTGCCGCTTGGATGACTAGGACACCAGGCTGCCCCCGAGGAAGACGGCGTAGCCGGAGGTGGAGCGGCGGGTGTCTGGCCAACCGGCCCAATCAGCATCCGTGTACACAAGGAGCTGTGTTGGGGCTGTTCGGGGAATGACCAGACTATGGCTGAGGGTGTCCTGAAGATAGCGAAGGATCCGCTTGGCAGTGACAAGGTGAGTCTCTCACGGATCATGCATATGAAGGCATACTTGTTGTACGACATAAGCAATGTCAGGCCGAGTGAAGGTGAGGTAATGGAGGGCACCCACAAGGCTGCGATAAGCAGTGGGATCAGCAACAGATGTGCCGGCATCGGCTGGTACCATTGCACAAGTGTCAACTAGAGTGGAGCAAGGCTTGCAGTCACTCATGCCATGGCGAGCAAGTATGTCCAGAGTGTACTGACGCTGTGAAAGAAGAATAGAATCCTAAAACCCGGGGCGTTGAATCAGCCAATCCTTAGAGCGTCCCATGGAGGAAAGCGTTCTTCACATCAAGTTGATGAATCAGCCAATCCTTAGAGTGTGCCACCGTGATGACTGTGCGAACAGTGGCCGGCTTAACAACCGGGCTGAAGGTTTCATCGTAGTCAACTCCGGGGCGTTGAGTGAATCCCTGAAGTACCCAACAAGCCTTGTATCTCTCCAATGAGCCATCTGCATGGAAGTTGTGCTTGAAAATCCATTTTCCAGTAACAACGTTAGCCTTGGCAGGGCGGGGGACGAGGTCCAAAGTGTGGTTGTCCTGAAGAGCTGCATATTCATCTTCCATGGCCTGGCGCCAATGAGGATCAGCAAGAGCATCATGACAGTACCGCGGTAGTGGAGACAAGGCCTCGATATGCAAGGCGAGGCGAGGCTGCCGGTAGCCTGTTTTTCCACGGGTCGCCATGCCGTGGGAGTTGGCGACCGGCGGAATGGAAACAGCACCAGCAGGGACCGGAGGGTCGCTCTTGACATAGTGAGGTGGAGAGGGGACCATGCTGGAGTGTCGAGGAGGGGCTCCTACCGGGCGCTCCAGTGGCGGCGTAGGAGCAAAAGCGCGCCTGCTGTAGACATGAATTATAGGAGGCTTCTGAGGCGCAATAACTGGGAGGGGAGCACGCCTGCTGTAGACGTGGACGACGGGTGGAGCTGGGAAGACCGGTGCAGGGGATGCGGGGATGCCTGTGCAGGGGACACCTGCTCATGGACATAGGACGTCAGGGACCCCCTGCACACAGCAGGTGGCGCCGGAGTGGACGGTGCTGCCAGCACCGGTGCCTTTGACGCCGGCATGCCTGCGCGTGCCAGAGGCACCGGCTGGTAGGGGGCAGCAGCGCCTGGTGTACCTGCAGGAAGAGGACACACTGGAATAGTGTCATCGTCAGTTAGAAAAACAAGGTCCTACGAAGGAGGGGATGACCGGTGGAGGGAGAAAGGAAACATTATTTCGTCGAAGACAACATGGCGGGAAATGATGACACAGTTGGTGTTGAGGTCGAGACACTGATAGCCCTTGTGATCTGGTGAGTAACCAAGGAATGCACAGAGGGTGGAGCGGGGGGGCAAGTTTGTGAGGGCTGGTGGCAGAAAGGTTGGGGTAGCATGTGCACCCGAAAGCATGAAGATCATGATAGGAGGGAAGGGTGCCATGGAGGGGGAAAAAAGGGGTGCTCATGTTTAGAGTTTTGGTAGGAAGGCGATTGATGAGATAGGTGGCAGTGGCTAGAGCATCGGCCCAGTAAGAGGGGGGCATGGAAGCTTGGAAGAGGAGGGTGCGTGTGACATTATTGACGGTGCGGATCAAGCGCTCGGCTTTCCCATTTTGCTGGGAAGTATAGGGGCACGACATGCGGAGGGTGGTGCCATGAGCAAGGAAGAAAGTACGAGAGGCAGAGTTGTCAAACTCGCAGCCGTTGTCACATTGGACTGTTTTAATGGTGCATCCAAATTGGGTAGACACATGAGCGAAGAAATTAGAAATTGTGGGAAATGTATCAGACTTAGCGCGGAGGGGAAAAGTCCAAAGGAAAAGAGAGCAATCATCAAGAATGACTAAATAATATTTGAAACCAGAGACACTAACAATAGGAGATGTCCACAGGTCACAATGGATTAGATCAAAATTCTTAGATGCTCTAGATAGCGAAGTAGAAAAAGGGAGACGAATATGACGCCCAAGCTGACAGGCGTGGCAGAGGGAGTCATCTTCAGGCTTGCTGCAGACAATGGAGGAGGACTGCGCGAGGGACTGAAGAGTGGCCTTGCTGGGGTGACCAAGGCGCCTGTGCCAAGTAGTCGGTGAAGGAGTGGCGACAAGGGCACATGAGCCGGTGGTGGATGAAGGTAGCTAAAGGGTGTAGAGAGGCCCCGTGCTGTTACATCTGAGGAGGGTGTTCTGGGTACGTAGATACTTCACAGAAACACCAAGAGGGTCAAATTCGACAGAAACAGAATTGTCAGTAGTGAATTTTCGAACTGAAAGCAGATTTCTGATAATATCAGGAGCAAGAAGGACATTGTCGAGGCGAAAGGGTCTAGGAAGGACGGAGTAGCCAGTGCCAATTACAGGAAGGGTGGCACCGTTACCTACGATAATGGAGGAAGGAAAAGAAGAAGATGGTGTAGCGGTGACCATACCAGGGTTGGCGGTGATGTGGGAGGAGTCACCGGAGTCGATCACCCAATCCGAGGAACTCGGTGGTGGGGTGGGGGAGACGGTGCTGAAGGCGTTGGCGAGACCCTCGAGTGTCCAGGGCGCCCAAGCAGGGGTTGCTTGAGGGGGCTGCGGGTTGTAGGACCCGGAAGCCGGCGGTGGAGTGAAGTATGCTGGTGGCACGCCGACCACGAGAGCCTGCTGCAAAGGTGCAGGCTGGGCTGCGCGTGGTGGAGGGCCATGGGCACCACCGGCAGTAGATCCTGGCCACATTTGGATAGAGCCAGTCCAGGGGTTGAGCAGCGATGGCCACCGTAGTGTGACTTGTGCAGTACTACCCTGTGTACTGCTTTGGGAGCCACCAGAGCCGCGCCCATCGCGGCAGCGTTGGCCACGGTTGCTACTGGATTGATGTCCAGCAGCAGCATGATGTCCAGCAGCAGCCTGTTGGCCAGCAGTGGCCTGATGGTGGCGTGGAGGCGTCGGTGCAGGTGTTGAAGGCGGCCTGAAGGAGGGTGCAGTGACGAGAGCCGAAGGAGAGGGTGGCCCCATGTTGAGCTCGGCCAAACGGAGGTCGGCACGAACACCGGCGAAGGATGAGACCCCGCAGAACGTTCAGCACCAGAGTTCGGTCCTGGATGGGCTCACCGAGGTCGGCAAGGGCATCCGCCATGCTCTTCATCTTGCGGCAGTAATCATCGATGGAGAGGGCACCTTGGCTGAGAGTGCGAAACTCGGCATCGAGGAGCTTGGCGCGGGACTCGCGATTGTTGAGGAACTGTTGTTCAATCCCGAGCCATGCTACCCGAGCGGTGAGGCCGTCGTGCTCGTGGATGACGTCCAGGAGATCGGCAGATATGGTGTTGAAGAGCCAAGAGAGGACGACGCAGTCCATGCGCGACCACGCTGGATCATAAGGGCGGGAGTCGTTGGTGAGGACGTGATCCTTCAAGGCAAAGCGGCCGAGGATGAGGAGGACGTAGCCGAGCCACTTGGAGTTGTTGGAAGATTGAAGATCAAGAACTATGGGGATTAAGTTCTTGATGTTCTGGACGGCAGCAGCTTGACTGTGGAGGTGGGCGATGGCCGCGGCTTCAGAGGAAGCGGAGTGGACGTCGTCGTTCTCAGCGTCATCCAGAAGCTCGGTCCGGAGGCAATCCCGAAGGGCCACAGCCTGCTGCTCCAGGGTATCCGCCTCTGCGCGCTCTTTGTCAAGAGCAACAGCAGCGACGTGGACATGCTCCTGGGCAGCGGCAGCGGACTTGAGAAGGGCAGCTTCTTCCTCGAGCTGCTGGCTGCACTCGGTGTTGGTGGAGCGCAGAGAGGAGGCCTCATCCTCCAGGCGCTTGGCAGCAGAGAGGACTTCATCACGGAGCTTGGCCGCGGCAGCCATGGCGGAGGAGCTGGAGGTGGCCATGGGCGCGCGCAGGAGCAGCAGAAGGCGCGCGCGCAGCCTGTACGGGTGGAGTGGGGGCGGAAGCAGATAGATCATAGTTTGCTGTGATACCATGATAAACAATAGCCAAACAGGCTTTGTCTTAAGGACGAGATTACATGTGAGTTTACATATAAATAGAGAGGAGGAGGGTGGCCCAAAGGGCCAGCCGAGTCCCAACTCCCAAGGGGCCAGCCAAGTCCCAAGGGGCCAGCTGGGCATTAACTCTGCACATCTAAGGGGCCAGCCAAGTCCCAAGGGGCCAGCTGGGCATTAACTCAGTACAACTAGCTAGGGGATTAAAGCTAGGAGATTACACAAGTAACTAGGTAATTAAAGTAGAAAACAATTAATTCTAACATTCACACCCAATTTTAATACTAATTATACTAATATTTTTTCATGTTGAAAATTTAAAAAATGTTCACCTCCCAGCATTTTGTGGTACCCAATATTTGGCATCTCTTGCAAAAATTCATGTACATCACTCCAGCCTATACATATGCAGCCCTGTGATAGACATCCAATTAACACTGCCAAAATCCTAAATGGAAAACAAAGCACGTACCTGGGGTATGGATGTTTGTTATATCACTGAACGCATTGCATCCGTCTGTTGGTGTCCCAATTTTCAAGTCCAGGGCTATCTCAGTGGAATGGGCTGGTAATCATAGATAAGCACTGCTGAAACAAAAATGAAAACTCTGAGTTAGGCAATTAAGATGAATTTGAGAGGCAGCAGATGTCTAGCATCAGCTGCTGTAAAATTGTCATCAAATTATATGCCAAATTCATTTGCTCCCGTTTAGGCTGGATGGAGGTTGACACTGACTGGGAACTATCTTGCAAATCTGAAATTCAAATTGACATTCAGAAATAGTAGCAGAAGTCCATAATTACTAACCTCTATAGGTTGGAAGATAGACTGGCTTCTGCTCACTGCCAACATAGATGCATGGGAGAGATTCAAAACTGTGATAATTTGAGGATCCAAGAAACATTTGATTAGAAGTGCTGATTGCAGAATTGCAAAGGAGAGCAATTCTTCTACGTCAAAACATTAGTAGGTTTCACTGACAAGCTAGCAATTCTGTACCTATGTTCCATGACATACACAGATGCAATAGATTAACTGCTTGTTCCTATAACTAATCAAGTTCAAGCTTAGTGTAACAACAACCCTAAATTTAGAAAAAAGGATGGATAATGAGCCATGGTCACAGTATAATGATAGTTTATCAACTCAATATAGGATTGATTAAGGAAAGGGCAAGTACCAATGAACAGACCTTGGCATCGAACTCAAACCAGAGCATGTCATCCTTCTCCCATCCCTTGCTACCCACATCAATAGATAACTATAAGGCATGGACAAGCTCAAAATTGTTATTATAACACAAGATGTTCTGAAACACAATAGTTGGAAAGGTTCAAGTGGGAACACTTTCTAACCATCAACACTAATATTCATCTGTAAGATTAAAAAAGAGTGGACTAAAGCTAGCTGCTTCTCCATGATAAGGTACACTCCCTGTGTAACCCTCAAAACGTAATGTTGAAACCCTAGTATTCCATCAACACCTCAAACATGGTGCAGATCATAATGAATTGTACATTTTACATATCAAGTAGGCAAATTAACTACAGTGAAATAAGAAAGAAATAATGCTTACCCTTTGAAGTAGCAAAATATGAGTCAACGTTACAGGCTGCTCTGGCTCCTTTGCTGCGGGCTAGTTCGGCTCCATTGTTGTGTTTTGCCTCCACCTAGGGCTCCATCATGGGCTCCGACTGTAGATTCATGGTCACAAGCACCTCTACAAGCAAATCTGAGAATTGGGGTTATGGGTTTCTACAACTTGCTCGTGGGATTGAGGATCCCATGAACACAGCAACACTACAGATCGAAGAAGGGGATAATACCTCAAATCTAGCGGCAAGGGAGCAAGCCGCCGCCTTCGGTCAGAGCGAGGCGTTGGGGGCGAACGGCGCAGGGTCAGAGCAACGACGTTGGGGGCTGCTCGTGGCCTGGCATCCGAGCACCCACTGCTGATGTGCAGGAGATCGAGGGGCGGCGCAGGAGAGGGGCGACGTGAGGAGCTGTGGAGAGGGGCGCACCTACGGGAGGTGGCGGCGCCGAAGGGAATGCCCGAGCTCACGAACTGGAACTAGAGCTCGTAAACTGACGATATGGGCTGGGCTAGGATATCTATGGGGTGTTTTTTTATTTTTTTATTAGCCTGAGTCTTTCCTTTAAAAAAGCCTCATGAGGTACGACTGTGGGCCTTCTCTTTTATTTTTGGCTCTGGGGTCTATAGACCAGATGTTTGGCGCTTGATGTTTGGACTGTTTGGCGCCTGACGTTTGGATTGGCGGCAAAATACGGCCGTTGGGCGTCTGATGTTTGGACTGGCGGCAAATTTAGGCACTCTGGACTTTTTCTCATAACATTTCTGTGAGTTAGGCCTTGTTTAGTTCCCCAAAAGTTTTGCAAAATTTTTCAGATTCCCCGCCACATCTAATATTTACACGTACGCATGGAGTATTAAATATAGATAAAAATTAAAACTAATTACACAGTTTGGTCAAAATTGAGCCTAATTAGTCCATAATTAGACAATATTTGTTAAATACAAACGGAAATGATACTATTCATATTTTGCAAAATATTTTGAAAGTAAACAAGGCCTACGCGTGGCTGGGTAGAGAGCGTGCATGATGTTGGAGCTACAGCTGGCCCGTAGGACAAGGACGTTTTTTATATTTATTTTATTAATTAAAGTATTTTGTTTTCATAAGTACACACGAATGCTGAAAAGGAAAGCGCGAACCGAAATGAAGAGCGTGAACGCCAAATCCTAGTGGTCTTTTGAATTTTTCCGTGCGTGTGTATGTTTTTTTTCATCTTAAAATAACCTTCAGAATAATAACATTTTTCTTTTGTGTGCATATATTTTTTTCTGTGCATTTGTAAAGAACCGACAGAATAAATTGCTTTTTTTCTGTGCGTGTTAATTTTTTCCGTGCGTGTATTGTCACACATAGAAAAATCGAACAATTATTCTATGTGTTTTTGCATTTAACTGACAGAATAATACCAATTTAGGAGCTGAATCAAGCGGTCCACAAGAGATTGGTATTGGCTTCTTTGCCGAGGTGGCCTAACTAGAATCAAAAAAACAGTTGGGTTGAAATAAACATCTAAAGGAATAAAAAAATTCTAACGTGGCAACAAGACATGCCAACATCAGAAATATTATTTAAAATAATTTAATAAAATTTTGTGACACAAAATCTTTGTCAAAGGCTCATGACACTACAAAATAGGCCTGATGACGTAGAAAATAGTGTCATTAAATGAACTTGAAATAGGTGTATGACATATATTGTGGCGTACAATTTTTAAAGGTCACTAAATTGAAATTCCTAGAAAATAACGTCAAAAAATAGATAATATAGTTACCTGATGACCCAACGTCATACTAAATATGTGAAAAAGCCACACATCTCTTGTAGTGTGTTACGCGGAAAATTCCAGATTTCATTACCTCTTGTAATTGCCATGTGAGATGTTACTAAGACATGATTCCATACCTTGGAATGCAGATGCCAACAAGGGGAAGAGGCAAAAGCAGAGGTTGTGGCATGGGTGCCAATGTTCCAATTACTGTGGAAGAGCTCATACAAACTCAAAATGAGATGATGCATGTTTTCATGCAGCACCTACAGCAGCAACCTCCACCACACCCACCACCTGTTCATGTGAGAGATAAGCGTGGGGAATTTACGAAGGGAAGACCTCCAGTATTTACAAACTCAACTGATCCTATGGAGACAGATGATGTGCTTCGTGCTATAGAGAGACAACTGAACATAGCCTAGGGCAATGACCTGGAGAAGGTGTTGTATGTTTCTGGACAATTTCAGGGAGCAGCTCAGACCTGGTGGGAGTCATATCAAGCTGCTCGTTCCAACAATGCTCCTCCTGTCACTTGGCTAGAATTTTGTAGAGACTTTAGAGCATGACATATCAATGAAGGAATGATGGAGCTCAAGCAGCAGGAATTTAGATCTCTCAAGATGGGTTCTATGACTGTGTCTGAGTATCATGACACCTTTGAGCAGTTGGCCCGCTATGCCCCAAATGAAGTCAAAGAAGATGCTGATAAGCAGCGTCTCTTCATGAAAGGTCTTTACTATGAACTCAGGTTGTTACTGGCTGGAAATACCTATCCTACCTTCCAGGCTCTGGTGAATCGTGCTATTGTGTTGGATAACATGCGCAAAGGCCAGGACAAGAAGAGAAGGATGCTAGCACAAGGTTCTGATAGTAACAACCGCCAGCGTTTCAGTTCTCAGTAGGGCAATCAACAGAGGTTCTAGGAACCGGTTAGTCAATGGGACCGCAACCAACAACCTCAGCGTAATCCTAATCAACGGCAGAGTGGTCAACAGACTCCCTGCTCGGGAAACTCAAATGCCACCTCTATGTAGAGAAGTGCTCCCAATACCCCTACTAGGTGCTTTCGCTGTGGGAAGGAAGGACATATATCATATGATTGCCCGGAGAGGTTCAACCAGCAGAACAACAATCAAAAGTCTAATTCTCATGGAGCAAAGGTGAACCATGTGGCTGCTGAAACAGTTCAGGAGGGACCCAAAATTATGATCGGTACATTTAGTATCAACTCTATCCCCGCTACAGTTTTATTTGATTCTGGAGCTTCGTATACATTTATTTCATAAGCATTTGTTAGAGTTCATAGTATTTCACTAGTTGCCATGAAAACCCCTATGCTAGTAAATTCACCGAGTGAGACTATACCAGTTTCTTATTGTTGCCCCTCAGCAAGTCTTTCTTTAAGGGGGGTAGGTTTCCCTGTCAGTCCTATGGTTATGAAAACTTCAAGCATAGATGTGATCTTGGGTTTTGATTGGATGAAGAAATATACTACGGAGATTAAGTGCAAAGAGAAAGTAGTATTTGTGACAACACCAAAGGGAGAGAGAATCAGTGTTGATGTAGCAGTACAGGCTCAATCCACACCTACAGTGAACCAGCTGGACGATGATGTTGATCTTTAGGACAGTGTAGTGAATAAGTTTCCAGATGAATTTTCAGATAAGTTACCAGGTATGCTACCTGACTAGAGACATTGAATTTATTATTATCGAATTACTACCTGGTACTGCACCTATAGCTAAAAGACCTTACAGAATGGGGATAAATGAGTTAGAAGAACTAAAGAGACAAATAAAGGGAGTTACAAGGAGTTAGATCTTTAGAATGAGTAAAGTGCACTGGAATCAATATTTAGAAGTAGAAGCAACTGGGGAAAGAGAGGATCATATCCACAGTTGTTTGTTTAAGCACTGCTTAGTCTCGACGACGAGATTCTTTTAAGGGGGGTAGAATTTGTAACAGCCAAAATTTGCTTTCTAATTACTAGGATTAAATTTGATTTATTTGAATATTTTTGAGAGCATTTAAATTAGTAAATAAATAATTTTTATTGAAATTAAAATTTACCATAAGATTAGAGACATGCTTGTGCATACATGCTAGAGCATATCTTATTTTTGTGTTGATTGTTTTGGTTAGAATTTATTTATGCACAAAAGCTCAGTTGGAAAAAAAAGGCTTTGGAAAAGAAAATAAAAAAAAGAAGAAGCTCCTTCCCTAGAATCTGGCCCGAAGGCATGGTTTCTCTCCTTTTCCCCTCAACTATCTTCCCTTCCATCCGACCTAGTTCTCGGCCCAGCTGAGCAGGCCAGCCGCGGCCCAGCTTCCACCTGCGCGCATCCGGCCCAGAGCAGCTCCTCTCCTCCTATCTTCTCTCTTGCGACCGGGACCCCCTCCTTGCTAACACCGATAGCTCGGGCCCATGCGGTAGTGTCACCTCTCCCCTACCCTTCTTCCTTCCCAAGTCAGCACCGTGTAGGACACGATGAATCCTGGTTCTCCAGGGATTGATTCACATAACGCCAACAGAGCCTATTTAGTCCTTGGCACCCCCCCCCCCCGCCACCCTTTTTCCATCAGCTGCACCGCGGAAGTCATCCTATCTCTGGGTTCGCGAACTTTGGATCTCACCGAATTGAAAAGCGAACCGCTGCTGCTACGAGCTCCGTTCGCGCGTCCGTAGCTCGAACTATGGGCACAGGTGAGGTCGCCTCCTTCTCCTCCCCCCTGTGCTTTCGGTTTGGCTTAGAACGGCCTGAATCGCTCCAGACACTAACTCTGGCGAGGAGCTCGGCTGCATGGCCATGGCGCCGCCGTGTAAGCCGCCGGCCGGCCGGTGCTCAGCCCTGGTTAATCCTGAGCCGTCCGATCTTGAGTCAACGCTCCAGATTAGAAAATAACGTTTCGGTGCCAGATTTGCTAAAGAGTACTTGCGGATTCTGGTAATGAAACCTGCAGTCCATAGCGTATTCCGCTGAATACGTTTTCTCAACCTTGAACACATATTTTCGTCAGTTTTAAAACAAAATACGTTTTCTAGTATTTACAAGTTTGCCACTGGATTTAAAATGCTTAGAAAATGCTCATTTCAAATCCGATTTGAAAGCTTGCACATATGCTTAGAAAATGCGTTAGATTCATCTTTTCGAGATCTATGTGTCAGTACCATTGTATCTCCAGTTTGATACATTTTATTTTTGTGGTACTATTTA
>Ga0182004_10002517_pt1 | contig 14296 bp, 11 predicted proteins | sample Sormic07211540_1_FD_120479 | JGI IMG/M metagenome (GOLD analysis project Ga0182004, IMG submission 120479) | Endophyte microbial communities from Sorghum bicolor roots, Mead, Nebraska, USA - 072115-40_1 MetaG | ecosystem: Host-associated > Plants > Roots > Unclassified | place: USA: Nebraska...
AAATGAGTGAGGGGTAGACAACATAAACCCTAATAGGCTTGGGCCAAAATATAAGGCAGCTAGCTAGGCCCAACTCTGAGATGCAGCCCATCTACTGACTGGACCATCTCCTGACTGGACGCCGGATAACCTGGACGGACGATTAATCGCGACTGGACGACGACTAATCGGACGACCAGTTTCCTGGTCGTTCTGGCCAAGTCGGAGGCCCTGGACGAGTACCTCCAACCGTCCAGGACGATTAGTCACGATTAATCGCGATTAATCGGACGTCTTGAAAACATTGGTCTTGTGTAAGCTCCTTTTAGAGAACTATCTCATAGTGGACTAACCAGACTATATTTACTTATATATCCCATTATTTATTAAAACATAATAAATGAATCCTATTCAAATAAACCATAAATCCTAACCATGTTCAAATGGCATGTTAACTGGATTCACTCGCTACCTTTTTGAGAGAGAAAAAGCAGTAACTGGATCCAGTTAACATGTCAATTCAAGTAGTTCAATAGCAAACAATGAGATAGATTCTTTACTCGTTCATCAATCATGGTAAGCTAAGCTTCCTTTTAACCGTTGGCAGTGATGTATTTCCCCTTTGGCTGTATGATGGAGTTGGGACCTAGTTTAGAGCTTCTCACCTACTCCCTCTGGTTCAAATATACCTTATTGTGGGATTTCTGCAAGTCAAAGATTTTGTAACGTTGATCATCACTACGTAAGAATACGTAGATAGACAACGTAAGATAGATGTACCTAGATTCAACATGAGAGGTACTCTCATAATATTTAAGTACTATATTTTAATAAAAATGCTAGTCAAAGTGACACATTGCAAACTTTCTAAATGTCATGCATTTTGATGAATGAGAGGGTGAGAGGGAGTAGAATTATTAGGTGTTGCAGCACTGCCAGTCTGCCACTGTACCTGTTGTTTGTGATGAAGGGTGAAGGCTACAGCAGCCCTTCCTTTGTAATCATCTTATTTACCTGCATAGCATAGTTAAGCAGTCCTCGTGTAATTTACTATCTGGTCAATTCTTAGGGTGTGTAGTGTACATGGAGCTGCATACGTTTCATTTTTTTCTTTCTGTATTTGATTTATTGACAAACTTGACCCTCTATAAATCCCAAGTGGCAATGAATAAGATCGAACAAACATTTCCGAAACTTGAAAATGAAGCAAATAGAGACAAATTCATGATTTCTTTACGAAGATTTAATTACTGCTTTCCATATCAAGCTTGTGTCGCATAAATAGCTGCTGCTCATCAATTATACTGATATACGCAAAGAAAATGTGTTTTTTCTGTCTCCGCGACAGTTATGTCAAACTATGAAAGCAATGATGTCGGGTTATATGTACTGCTATACTAAATGGATTGTCATCGTATAATCGTCTATCTACCTATCATGTACTGTTCCTCACCTCTTGACCTATAGTGTTGCTAATTTTACTAAATGAATTGCCATTCTTTCTTTACTTTTTGTTATCCTTACAGTTCTGGTTCCTTTTTAATACCTTGTAATCTGATCATTGCAACTATGTGAACTGGTAACATTTCCTGAGTATAAGAGTCTAATGCTAGTTGTTTTAAAAAGCACATAACCTTCCCTAGTTATGCTTTGGATATTGTATATTGTTTGTTTCTCATAACAGACCTGCAAATATTAGACATCGTTTATGCATCCCTCATTTATTCTACCTGAAGATAAAACATTGATATTGACTCTGATTTCTTTGCTAGCTAACTTGGTGCCTTTCTGGGGGCAGCAAGGAAATATTCGTTGAACTTCATGGGCTTATCAATTTCATTAGATATTGTGATACTACTACTACTACTACTACTACTACTATTATTTTCTTTAATTATTTGGCAGGCTTTTAGAGTACAAATCTCCTTTAATAGATGTACATCTCAAAGCACAAAAGCACTGGAAAAACAATTACGATAAAATTAAGGGTGGTACTGTTTTAACCTTCCAGGGCTTGCTAGTTACTGTATAGTATCTCCTTTTGCTGTAAATGAATTATTTTCCGTATTTTTTTGTTTCTTCTAGAGTGTCCATCTTATTTTTTTCAGTATGATAAAGTATCTTTTCGGTCTTGATTGATATGCTTCCTCTGTTAAATCTACTGTACTTCCAAAACATTGTTTTTGTTACATGGATGCTAATCTTAGTGTTGTCAATAGGAGAATCTCAAATGCAGAGGATATTCTGACAATAGAAGTAAAGCCTGGTTGGAAGAAGGGAACAAAGATTACATTTCCTGACAAGGGAAATGAAGCTCCAAATATGAAACCTGCTGATATTGTTTTCATCATTGATGAGAAGCCCCATGATGTTTTTACTCGGGATGGGAATGATCTTGTCATGACTGAGAAAATCTCACTGGTGGAGGCACTGACTGGCTATACTGCACGTGTCACTACGCTTGACGGGCGGAGCCTATCATTACCTATCAACTCAATAATCCATCCGAACTATGAAGAGGTAGTCCCTAGAGAGGGCATGCCAATACCCAAGGATCCCACTAAGAAGGGAAATCTGCGGATTAAGTTCAACATACTGTTCCCGTCTAGGCTGACTTCTGATCAGAAGGCTGGGATCAAGAGGCTATTGGGTTCTTAGGCCGCCTCAAATGACATTTTATGATGAAAGTTATTGTGAATATTGCCAGTAATTGGCTAGGTAGATTTTTATTTGTCTGGGGCAAGCAGAATCTATACGTATCTGTAACGGATGGTCATAATGTGTCAGTTTTTATCCCATTATTATTTACTGAATGTTTTCCTTGGGTAGTTTATGAATTGTTGAACGGATGTATTATTCGTCAGGCAACCAATTGAGCTGAGTACCTCTATTCGGAAGCATTCTGAGTCGATGTAGATGACTCGTGCGTAGAAATGCGCTCTGAGGAAGGAGGGTAGGGTTATATTCTCTCTTTTTTAATGGCTCTGAGGCCTTTCATTCACCATTGTGGACATCGCCAAATCGTGAACCAAAAAGTCACGCTAGGCAGTTGAGATGGTTAATTTTCTTGTATAGGGAGCAACCACAACTCTATTTATTAGTGGCAAAGAAAGGAAACTAAGCTTTAATTAATCACTCTTTGGTTATCACAATTATGTTCTAAACGTTAAGTTTTTGGGTATGGAGGGAGTACATGTCTTCTAATCTCTGTCATTAGTAAATAAATTAGGAATTATTAGTATATTATATTGTTAGTTAGTAATTATGATGGTAGGATTAGTTTTGATAAGTTCTAATATATTGATTAGTGCATGTTTCGTGTGCTAATTAGGATATTAATGATGCTAATTAACATATTTTATTTTAAATTTGTGATTATCATGGCAAAATTAGTACTAGTGCATATTTAACTATGCTAATTAGTTGTTATAATATTAGTGAAAAATTAGTATTAGTGAAATATTCTTATCCCATCCACTTTCATCCATCGAACCAAACATAAAAATGGTTCATCTCATCCATCCAACCAAACATGCATAATGTCCTTATCTCAATATTCATGTATTGCCATATCTCATCCAACTTCATCCTCCAACCAAACGCACCCTAAGTCTTGCCACCATCGTTTGACGCATTTACACTTGAGGAAACTCATCAAATCTCAGGCATATAGCACTAGCAGGACATCTGGTATCCAAATCAATCCCTCATCGTTTTATGTTCATCTTCAGTGAAAAACTATTGTGTGCAAGTCTCCAAATAAATTATTTGATTTTTAGTAAACAAGATTCCATATCTTTAGCCAAGACCTCTCTAGACAATTAGACGATGGGCCTCGTGATCGTTCCGGCCTTTTGGATCAGAATGCCAAGCAATAACGTCCTCATGTCCCGGCCTCACTGGAATCGCTAAAATGTTAGCTGCATCTTCTTCCCTAAATATATCCGGTACGAGTTGCTCATCCCATTTTTCAGTAGACTGGATCTATAAGGTCAGATACCTTATCAACCAGGACACCAGCCCTTGGAGTTATAGGTCATCTGGTAACCCTGCTTGCCAAATCAACCATTTTTTAGAGCTTGTACACCCCAGATCAGGAGGAGCCAGAGGCTCCTACTGCCAATAAATAAATTAAAAACACAGTTTACAAGTTACAAGCAACAGGAAAAAAAAAAGGAGTGATTCTGGCTTTTGTTCTATGAAGCAGCAGAAGGGCTTCAACAGTTACATATCCCTTGCATTCTTCTACCGATGGAGCTTTATTTCTGAAAATGACATCATTCCTTACCATCCAAATGGCCCAACACCAGAGAATGAAAAGGTCCAGTGAGAATTGAACCTTTAATTTAGAATTATAGTTCTGGAAGATCTGTGATATGGATAGCTGATCAGGGAAATCAAAGTTAATCTTACCCCAACAATCTTTGGCAAAGGGACAGTAGAAGAGTAAATGCATAGTGGTTTCCTCCGGTGGTTGGTGGCAGAGGACACTCTGATAATCATCAAGGAACATTCCTCTTCTCCTGATCATGTTTTTTTGCAAATGAGAATAATTCTGGATGCTGTAATTTCCTTACTTTGCCATTCCATTGATCATCCCAAAGCTGACATGTTCTTTCATTTGCAACTGAGACACCTGCCAGGCCTTTAAACTTATCTAAAAGCTTCAGAGCATCACGCCACCAGAAAGACACTTTCCTGATTGAAGTGCTTGGTAATTTACCATTTTTGTAATGCTTGTCCCATATCCAATGAATGAATGAACCCAGGGCAGGTCAAAACTATTGAAGAATTTATGGAGATGTTTGAGAATTAATGCTTCATTCTGAGTCTGTATGTTCAGGATACCAATACCACCCTGCCTCACTCCTCTTCTGCAACGGAGAGATTTCCCTGTAACCCCATTCAAAAGAACAGCAGATGACCCAGAGCAGAGTATTGCTTCCACCCATGAAATCCATTTTAGACCAAAGCCTTTGTGAGTCAAAATGTCCAAGATAACTGTGTGTTCAATTCTATCAAAGGCCTTTTCAAAGTCCAATTTTAGAACCACTATTTCCTTTTCTGAGTGCTGACACGAGTGAAGATACTCAAAGATATCCATGGCCCTTCAGAAGCCTCGAGCAGTTGACCATTAGTGCAGTATCTCGAAGTTTTGCACACTGGATTCTGCAGCAGTCTTCATGCCTGGCGAGCCAACGTTTCGCAAGATTAAAGACGTGTAGATCTCTATATCCAAGACCTCCCTTTTCCTTTACTTGTTTCCCATGATAACCAGTGTAATTTCTTCTGCTTCTGATCGCCCCATATGCACTGGGAGACCTAAGTACTTCCCTTATGCTTCTGTTTGTCCCATTTCCGACATGTCCATAAAATTACTTGTTGCTGTGTCATTTGTGTCCTTTCTGAACATGGCTGATGATAATTTGTCTTTGTTAATGGCTTGTCCTGAACACTTCTCATATAATTGCATTACATGTCCAAATGATGTGCATTTTCATAAGAAGCAACGAGTCATCAACTAACAACAAGTTATGCTCGGCGCACCATCACAAATAGTTACTGATCCTTGCAGGGTTATATTCTCTAAAATTTGAAACCTTTAACGCTCCTTGCCAATTTTATTACTCTCTTCCAAAAAATGAATAGAAATCTTGCTTATCGAAGAGCAAACAGTTACAAATTTGACTATATACAAAAATTGATATGAAGAGTCAATCAATTTCGAGTTTGGCTAAATATTTATACAAAAGGTATATTTGTGATACCTAATAAGTATCACTAGATCAATGATCAATCATATAGTATACTTTTATAACAAACCTATTTGAAAATACAAATATCAATATTATTTTCTATTTAAAACTAGTCAAACTTGGTTTTATTTGATTTTTCGGGAAGGGAGATTCCTCTTATTTGTTCTTTCTGGAAGGGAGTATGTGGGGTAGGCATGTATTTGAGTATTTGACGGATGCAGTTCACGCGAGCTCAGTCGATGAGACCTATTGGTTACGGCGAAGCAGGGTGAAAGTTCACCGTTTTATTTAGTCAGGCAGAGTCCTGTGCCCTTTGTATTACGGTACACCCGGTATTCCAAGCATCCATTAAGTTACAGGCGAATACCACTGTCTACCAGTACCAGCAACCAGTTTTACTTAAGAACCGAAATTTGTATCACTGCCAATTCCACAAACAGAATTTGCAGAGTTAATCACCAGATTGGGAACAAACAATGGACCAACTGACTCAAGATGAAAACAAAACAAGGCATAGAAGTAGGTCGAGATTGTCGACGATGTTGTGTCCGAGGAGGTATAACTCAGCCACCCGATAATATTCACAGCAGTCACCTCATCATGCGCTCTTTTTCTGGATTTAAGAAAATAGTAAGATGGCACTATCAGTCAGCAATGAAATGTGCATCCATGTTTCCACTGATACATACATGTGCTCATGTATTGAGGACCTAGTGACAAAAAATGTAGTGAAAACTTACCCTTTTCTCCTCTTCAATCTTAGCCTTAATGTAAGAGTACAAAGCAACACCCGCTATGGCAATGGACGTGCCAATTCCAGTTTGTGTGGAAATTTTGTTGCCTGCTCAGCGTGAGGTTTAGCGAGTGTTAGCTAGAACATGATAACAGGAAAATAAATAATTGTTCATTTCCTGGAGAAGGCGAAACCGTTCACTCACCAAAAACAACGATTGAGAAACCAATGACAAAAACACGTTTCAACACATTGCCGACAGCATGTGTCAGAGGAGCCACTCGCTCCAAGGTGTTTGTAGCAATCTGCAATACCATGAGCCCATGATACCATTGGTCATGTTATAACAGATGAAGGACGGTTCACGATAAAACTGCAAGCCTTTTTTTCGACCTCATGATCAACTAAATGGTAGATCAGTAAATACTGCATGGGGAAGAAAATATTGTGCAGCCATGTTCTACTATAATACCATGACTTTATGTGGCAAGCCAGCTAAAATTCTAAACAGGTGATTCATATAAAAGTGTTTTCATGATTCGCATGATATGACGAACTGGTTACCTGGTTATACAGATGGTAGAACAGTCCAACCAAGACTAGGTCACTAACAAACTTTGTCAAACCTACTTTTGCAATGGCATCACTAAATCCATGCGACATTAGCTGGGGCCCTTCAAACTGCACAATTATGGAAGTATATCAAGAATACAATTAAGTATGACACATGGATCCTATTTTTTACTACTTGTGGTAATTCCATCACACTTACAATTATTGCAGGTGGAATGCAAACAATGAGAGCAATTATTGAGATGTAAGCATACACGTTGGTGCTATCCATGTCAGTCTGCAATGCCAGAAACGATTAGCACAATAGTTAAGGCAAGAGTCCATAGCATAGTAAAGCAAATCATAACTAGCTAAGAGATTAAAACAGAAGAAGCACAAACCATAGCTTTCTTGGAATAAATGCTCCTGTAAGTGAATGAGATGTTTGATATCATGGCATTGATGAAGCCAGTCCAGTTGAACGAAAGCTCAGTAAGGGATGCCATTGAAACACCTGGTAATTTCATGTGATCAGAGAGGATGAGCAAGAAGGATACGTCTAATTAACTTGTAGCCAATGATTAAAATAGAAAGGAATGTACAATTCAGATAGTATGTGTTGTTTAGCCCAGTGAACAAGATAGAAGTAATGGGTAATTAGGAAAGGAAAATGCACCCATCAGATGAAGGCACTCTTAATTTCTTGTTGTCATATATTGTATTTACCTTGCCACCGATACTGTAACTTGCAACTTAGCTAGAGCATTAGGATGAGAGGATCGAATTGAGAATTACCAATGACAACAGGGGCAAGAGACATCCACAGAGAGAGGGGAACTTGCTGCCCAAGGATAAACTGAGTAGCAGCTGCGCTGAAGAAGGGCTCCAGAGCTGCATTGCAAGTATGTAGCATAGAAACATGAGTGAACAGGACAGGGGCAAGAAGAATCCACATTGAAATATAAATGGGAGGAAAAGAAGTACCTTTGATAGTGTGGGCAAATGAGACTGCAACAGCAGCGAAGGACACATTGCTAGTGACGTGACCAATACCATGGCACAATGCCACTGGAAAGAGCAGCTTCAGGAGATTGGCATTGATAGGCTACAAAACAAGATGGCACAAAAAGATGTATTCCCTTAGGTGAAACCGTGAAGGGGCTGTGCTCAAGTAATGGCACAAATACATTCATCTGTTCCCATAAGGAAATAACTGGATGGCACTACATATTTTTATTACATAATAAAAGAAACCCTTTTGTTCACTAGGCAAAGAGGTCAAGTTGCAGGAAGTACTAGTCCTTAATTAAAGAGGGAGGGGATGTGCAGGTTTGCAGTACAAATTACCGCTCGCTTGGGGAGACCGACACTCCAGCCGACGAGGCAGTATGCGACACCCACTACTAGATGGATCAAGGACACAAAGCTGCAACAAGTGGTATGGTATTCCATCATAAACTACAACTTGATGGTAAAGGGGAAAGCAACAAGAGAACTGAATGTCGTTGGTCCTGACTTGTGAATCAGGGGCTGCCTACTTACTATGGATAGGGGAAGTAGTTGTAGATCTTCTTGTTGAGGATGTTGAATATGACGTTGAGGAAGTACCTGCAGAAGGACATGCCCAAGTAGCGATCTTTAGACAGGTGACGAAAAAGTAGCCAAGCAGCTGAAAACGTGAGATGCAGATGCGGTGCGAGTGCGAGAGTGCAACGTACCACATGAAGAAGAAAAAACCGGTGACCAGGGCCGGGTATTTCTCCAGGAAACCCTTGGCCTCCCTGTCGCGAGCGGATTAGGAAGTCAGTAATATAGTCATCAAAAGCATGTAAGTAGCTAATTCTGATTAGCTGCAAGCAAGCAAGCAAGCAGCACATGACATCACATCACATTCACACTACAGGGACGAGTGATTGGTGAGTGGGACCAGCGTCCTATGATTTGGAAGGGAACTACTAGTCTACAACTACTAGTGATGATTTGCGGTGCAAAATTGTAAACTGAAAGTGAAATGCCACAGTAAGCAACTGCAGATAGCGGTAGCTGTTTTTCAGTCGCCTTTGTGGGTGGGATTGGGAAGGAGCATACCCCTTTGTCATACATGTATACTCTACTAGACACTGGTAGTGCAAGTGCAGCAGTAGTAGGTAGTAGAAGCAATTAATTAAGAGTAATTCGCATCATTAATTAATGAGAAGAAGGAGATATTGTATATTCCATCCAGTGGTGGTAAGTAGTAAGTAGTATAGTAAGTGACCCTGCGGACTCGGCGGCTGCGGCGGCCGGGCGCAGATTGTGCTTCTTGGCGGGCTGCGACGACGGGAGCAGTGCCGCGGGGAGGAGGAGCGCCGGTCGGAGCTGGCGGCCCCAGACAATCGGGGCGGCATCGGGCACGGCGGTGCACTTGATGGTCCCAGCGGGGTGGAGCGACGGCGCGGCGATCGCGGGGGCGGGGGCGGCCCGGCGGCGGAGGCGGAGGAGGCCGGATAGACCGGCGGCGCCGCCGGAGAGCGTCCCGGCCGCCGACATTGCGGTTGCAGCCTGCAGGGGGCGGGGGAGGGTTTTGGCTTCTGGCGCGGGCGCTGTGGAGTCTGTGGGGAGGGAGAGGCAGGCGCGGGCTGGGCGGGATGATATGGAGATAAGAAGGGTGCGTGGGTGGTGGTGGTGGAGGGTGGCGCCGGGGATTTTGGTTGGCGGAGAAGCGCGCGGGGCGGATAGAGCACGGCGGACGCGGGGACGGTGGAGCCGGCAGCCGGGAACGTCGCCGTCGACGGTTTTTTGCTGGTTGTGGGTCCCGGACCCGCGGACCCGGGAGCCTGAGGAGAGAATCGGATGGGCCGTGCCAAAAACACCAAAACCACTGGCTGCCGTTCGCTTCGCTTCGCTTATCGTCCTCCCATCCCCTCCCTCTTGGCCGGAAATCGAACAGGGTTTTTTTTTTCTTTAATTTAATAATATAATATATAAATAAAAGACAAGACGATGGATGCTTGTGCGTCTGTGATTTTTTTCGGCATCTCTTTTTTTTTTATTCGCCTAATATTTCATGGGGTCAGGTTCTCTTTGCCAACTCCATCAAGATAAGATTTTTAGATTTCAAAGGTTGAATGGTAACGGAATTTTCACCGATCGAGGATACACAACAATCAATTAATTGAGAACAAAACCCCTTGATGCCAATCTCCTGAAGCTGTACTAGTGGACGACCCATGTAACAGTACTACTGAAGCCTGAATGTAGAACCTATCCCGTGTGGTAGGATTTAGGCCGACAAGGTCGAGAAAATTCTATAATTAAGCACATAGGATTGAGGAAGAATCAATATAGCTATAGCCGTGGGTACGGTTACTATCGCATTATTCCCATAACGGTATCCCACTCCATTCTAAACTTTGTTTGCTATTGCATTCTTCTAAACATAAAGGGTTTTCTTAACATATTTCATCAAACTGGATTTATCGAATTTGACTATGTTTGCTTATCTTCCGTATCTTCAAATTGTTATATGAAACAAACAAAAAAATATGTTAAAGAGTAACAAGGGAGGTCGCAATTTGACCGATTTGCTAGGTAGTAAAGACAAGGGTGGGCTAGGTAGTAAAGGCAAGGGTGGACCTAGTGTCCAACGACGTTAGGCCCTTGCTCAGGCTTCTCTCATGTCCATACATGACCCATTGTTGAGTATGGTTATCAGGGGCAGAGGGTGGTGTACTAGAGGTTGGTACTTGCATCGTCTAGGCTCCTCCATTCCTCTGGGTTCGCTACTATGGGCTTGTTTGGCATGGCTCTAGAGCTGAACTCCATGCCAGAGTCAGATGGAGCTAGCCAAACACCCCAACTCCAGAAAAATTTTGGAGCATCCCAACTCCATGCAGTTTTTGGAGCTCTAGTACAAATTTTCGGAGTACCTCTTCTCCTACTCTAGAACATACCAAAAATAGAAGTAGACATGGAGTTGGGATGAAATTACCCACAATTGCCACTGATTACACACTCCAGCCCTCGAATCATTTTTTTTGTTATGTTCTCCACCAGGCTTTCACGCAGTCCACCAGCGCCCAGCGCCGACCCCGACTCCCTCCGGGCTTCCCAGTTCGCGCGCAGCTCCCACGCCCGAGAGGGCAACGCGCCGCCATGCGCGGCCTAGGGAGCTCGCCGAGCGGCGCCGCCTCTTCTCCCCCGTCCGTTCCTGACCGCCGACCCTCCCGCCCCCATCCCCCACCGTAGTCTAGACGAGAAGGAGCAGAACCTTGCCAAAATCCCCCAACCCTAACCCTAAAGGAGACAAAGGGGAAGAAGAAGAGTGCCTCCACCTCTCTCGCCGTTGAAGGAGAAGAAGGGCGACGTGAAGGCCCCTCCGTCGTCCCCGCAAGCTCCATCAATCCTACAAGGTATTGCAACATCCCCATCTCTATGCTATGATGTTTCATCCCCTTTTGGAGCTTTGAGTACCGTTTTAGCCAAACACCTCTAACAGACAGTTCTAACTCCACTCAAAGCTGGCTCCAGCTGGATTTCTAGAGTGGAGCTGCTCTGTCTGGAGTTGGAGCCATGCCAAACAGGCCCTATATATAGGCTACTATTCAGATTCCTTTTTCCCACTTGCCTATACTACATTATAGTAGGCTTTGATTCTAGGTGCTTCATTACGTTAGCTAGGTTGCACATATTAAAGGTAGAAAGTAGCAATTGCTACTCTCTATCTCAAATTATAAGTCATTATAAAAATTTTAGAGAGTCAAAACATCTCAAGTTTGAACAAATTTATATGATAAGATAATAATATTTATGATACAAGTAAGTATCATTAGATTCTTTATTAATTATATATTTATAATATAACTATATGATATTATAAATCTATGTATTTTTTCTATAATTTTAGTCAAACTTGATGTTTTCATTGACTCTCCAAAATTTTTTGAATGACTTATAATTAGGAATAGAGGGAGTACTTATTAATATAGAGCTTCAGTTGCTATTTATCTTGTCCACTTCCTATGCTCCACATTAACACATTCAACGCAGTACGATATTTAAAGCTCAAAAAACGAAAGGTGTCATTGGGCCAGAATGTAACAACATGGGTGTAGATATTTATTTCATTTCATATTTGTAAGAATATAGGACTACGGTTTGTGATTGTATGAATCTGTGAGTTAGGTGCCTATATGTCGTAGGATCAGGAAGGTTAAAAAGATGGGATTCTAATATAAGGTCAAAGTAGGAGAGTCGGTGCATCAACGTTTGTGTATGTGCAAAATGCTGGAAGTTGGAGACGTTCATGCAATCATAATCATGCACAAGCATTGGGAGAAAGGAAAAAAAAAAGAAAAAGGACTGTACCGGCCCAACAAGATCCGATAAAAGTGCATCTCGCCTGGGCTGTCCCGGCCCAGACTAGAACAGCCCACGTTGTAGCTGTGTGGTACTCCATGCAGGAGACTGGCGACAGAACCGCCCAGCTACCTCGCCTGCCCATGAAATAGCCATTTCGAATAGACACAAAAGCCCGCAGTGTTAGTTTAGAGGAAAACTAGGGGGTGTTTAGTTCCCCTCCTATTTTTTAAAAAATTGGGTTTTGGTTCATCATTTTGCAAACTATAACTAAACACCATGTAAAATTTTTGAAAAAGGGTTGTTATTCTTCATTTTGGATTTTGGCCTCAAGGAAAAACCCAAAAGAGCCTCATGAGGGCAATAAATTTTGCATTTTGGATGAAACTAAATATGACCTTGAAAATTTTGGATTTTGCATTCCATCGTTCCAAAGTAGTTGGCATTTTACATTTTGTATTTTTTGAACTAAACACCCCCTAAATATATGTTACGTACAATATTCAAACCGCCCGTGAATAACTACTCCTTCCATCCCAAATTATAAATCATTTTAAGAATCTTGTTAAGTCAAAATATTTCAAGTTTAACCAATTTTTTATGATAAGGTATTAATATTTATGACACGAACTAAGTATCATTAGATTTTTTATTAATTATATTTCCATACATAGTATATTTATTTGATATCAACAATCTTTATAATTATTTCTATAATTTTGGTCAAACTTTATATGTTTTGGTTCTCCAAAATTCTTGAATGACTTATAATTTAAGATGGAGGCAGTAGTTATGTTTAAGGTCAATTATTAGGATATAGAGTCAAATTCACCGCCGATTTCTAAACTTGGTCGGGGTGTCATCTCGATCCCTAAACTTGTGAAAACAATACTCGTGGGTCCTTAAACTTGGCTGACGGTGTCAATCTAGTGCCTGAATTTTCAAAGTCATCACTATTGGTCCCTAAACTTTGCTAGCAGTGTCATCCCAGTCCAAATAGAGTCTAACCCACTCTGACTGACGTTAGATGTGGATCTAACATATGTGAGGTTCACCTCAATTAATCAATAATTATCTATATAACATTTATTACCATGAAATTATAAAATATATAAAATAATTTACATTAACAAAAAGTAAATTAAATTATTAAAATAATTTACAACAACTAATATATTAGGTTTAAACTAAAATAAAAAAAATCCAAAATTAATTTAATACTTGTGCATCATTACTAGTATTAGAATAATATTAAAAGTTACTTATAGTACTAAAAGTTTTCTCTATTAAAATTTACTTTTGGTAGAGAAAACTTTTAATAGAGAAAAATTTTAATATTGTAAGTAAACTTTTAATACTATAAGTAACTTTTAATAGAGAAAAATTTTAATATATTACTTTCTAAATGATACATAATTTGCAACAACAAATATATTAACTTTAATAGAGAAAACTTTAAATACCATAAGTAAGTTTCAATATTATTTTAATACTCTTAACATATTGTTAGAGTGCCACACCAGCTTATAGAATGAGTTAGACCCCATTTGGACCAGGATGACACCAATAGCCAAGTTTAGAGACCAACAGTGGTGAACTTAAATAGTTTGTAAAAAGATGGCACTGCTGATCAAGTTTAGGGACCAGCGTTGATCACTTTAAAAGTTAACGAACCTGAATAACACCGTCAACCAAGTTTAGGTTCTCATAGATACACTACAAGGATTGGTGCTTTACATGACGATGGATTTGGTCACAGATTGTCAAAAATACGTCACAGTCAACTATCCATGACGAACGAGAAATCCGTCATGTATCTCACATCATACATTTGTTGCACCGAATTGAGCCGTCACAGATTCGTATTTATTTCCGTCATGGATTGCATGGTCTAGAAGCATAGGAAAAGGGTATGTGATGATCTAAAACATCATGGATT
>Ga0182004_10002518_pt1 | contig 14295 bp, 11 predicted proteins | sample Sormic07211540_1_FD_120479 | JGI IMG/M metagenome (GOLD analysis project Ga0182004, IMG submission 120479) | Endophyte microbial communities from Sorghum bicolor roots, Mead, Nebraska, USA - 072115-40_1 MetaG | ecosystem: Host-associated > Plants > Roots > Unclassified | place: USA: Nebraska...
CAATTCAATACCTGTCCGATCTTTGAATCCTTTCTCAACCGCAGCATAACCAACTGAGTTCAAGAATGTATTTGGCCGGTTTCCTTTCTCAACTTGCTCGGCCATCAAACCACAAAGGATTCGAGTGTTCTCTACGTTCCAGTCAATTTCGGGCATCTATACCAACTCAAAAAAAATTCAGAACATGCACAAATCACTAACATGAGTATGAAACCATGTGTACCAAATCACCAAATCACAAAGCATTTATACCAATTCATCCCCATAATTACACTAGTACAGAGCATGTGTACCAAATCACCAAATCACTGCATTTCACAAATCACACCATAGAGATGGGGATGGAATACCTTGCACAGTTGGGGGAGCTTGCTGGAGGGGCCTTCACTTCGTCGGAGCAGAGCTTGGGGCGCCGGCCGTCGTTGAGGAAGCACTCCTCTAGGGCTAGGGTTGGGGGATGCAGATCTTGGGCGCCCTTCTTCTCCTTCTTCAGGGTAGGGTTGGGAGATGGAGGCCAGTGTTGAGAGGGAGAAGTGGGGGCAAGGCCGCGCCTTGGGAGGGGTCGGCGGCCGCCGGCAGGGGAGAACGCGTGCTGGTGCTCCTCCGTCGCGAGGGTGCCCCTGCGTCGCGAGCTGAGTCGCGCGTCGGGCGGGCGGGGGGGAGTCGCGGCCTCCAGTCTCGGCCTCGCAGGGGACGGATGGGGAATAGAAAAATAACGGTTCGGTGTGTAATCAGTGGCAATTGCGGGTAATTTCATCCAAACTCCATGTCCAGGTCTATTTTGGAGAGTTCTGGAGTAGGGAAAGAGGTGCTCCGAAAAATTGCACTAGAGCTCCATAAACTCCATGGAGTTGGGTTGCTCTAACATTTTTTGGAGTTGGGGTGTTTGGCTAGCTCCATCCAGCTCCAACCTGGAGTTTAGCTTTGGAGCCATGCCAAACAGGCCCTAAACCAGGGCCCTAAGTGCCATGTGTGCCCAGTATTCGATATAGTGCCAAGCGCAGGTACGATATGTAGTATCATGATGCAGGATTTATCATGGGCAGGGGCTGATAGAGGGGCCTCTTAACAACTTTGTTGGTTCTAGGACTGATCCTCCCTCCCCACCCCACAAAAAAAATATCTAAGACTAAGATACTTGAGTCCAGTTTATTGTCAATTGAAGCAATCTTAGTATTTATGGAGTTGCTAAAAGAAGCTTGTAACTTAAAGAAATGGTATTATAGCATCTTAGATTTTAGAAAAAAAAATAATCTGGAATAGTCTGGAGCTATGTATGTATTGGATATACAGGCTAAGCGTTGTTGTTCCTAAATTCTAATGAATCTCCAATCTTGGCCATTTTCTTGAGAAAATAGCATTTACCTTTTTTTAAAGTTACCTCTTATTTCGAGTCAGCTGCCATGGTGAAAATGGTAGACACGCTGCTTGTAGAAAGCAGTGCTCATGCGTCTCGGTTCGAGTCCGAGTGGCAGCATTCTCGAAAAAAGCATAAAATATATTATAAATAGATTTATTTTGACCAAACTTTCTCTAGCTACTGGCAGCAATCAGTTTAATCATTGCCTGGTTTGCATCTGAAGTACCATAGGTTATTTTAGCAATCTCTTCGCAATTAGTGCTATCAACAGGACCTGGTTTGAGATTATTTACTCGTGTGTTATAGTAGTGGACCAGCCCTAGGCCTCGCCCACTAGCACGGCAAGACGTCTAACAATACATTTAAACAATACCAAGGAATATATTAGGGTAGTTGGTTTGTTAGGAAAGAGATAAATAGATTGGATTCCTTTAGGATTTTGCCTTAGGGGTGATATAAGTCATATATAAAAGAGAAGAGAGAGCTTTTTATTAGCTGAGATCAAGCAAGAAGAACCCTAAAAGCAATCAGATACTCTAAGTGGAGGGTGATTAACCAATTCTTCGTACTATCCCAACCAAATCCATATCATGTGGCATGTTAGAGTGATGTAGCTTTCTGCTTAAGAAGGTGAACGTGATAGAGAGGTGAGTTTATGGTGGGATTTTTTTTTTTTTGAAATGGTTAATTTGGAGAGTTTTTTGTGGGTGGTTAACACTTATTAATGAAATTCACTGCCAATTTGTTAGGAATATTTTATTTGGCTTCTACTTAACGGCGATTAATGTAGTTAGGGCTTTACCAGTTTGTGAAGGTATAGAACCTTTCACTCCTGAAGCTATCGCTATTCGGTTGTGAATGCTAATGAATTACAAATCCTAAATATATTATGGGTGATGTACTGATGTGAGTTCCTCTTCAAAACAGTGAGAATTTTTTTTGGAAGTATCTATCTTGTCGGTTTAGGTTTGTATAGTGTTCACTAAGATTTTGTTAGATGCATGTATACTATATTGGGGGCCTTATGCCTTTTCTTGCCCTGGTATATTTATAAAATAGTTTGACAAACCTGGAGGAACTAGGTGGCTTTGGGAATAAGAAGAAAATGGCACGCAGATGCAAGCGATTGGATTGGGCTTGAACCCAAAATTTCTCTCCATCCCTATCTCTGTTGGGACCATACGATTGTTACACATCCTTTCCCTCCTTCCTTATCAGCAGTGTTTAGGTCTAGTTGCTTCCACCGATCTTTTATTCTTTGTTGCTCATTTACCGTCAGGAACAGCGCCTTGCTTGATTGGTGCTGTTGCTGCACCTTAGATAGTTAATGACCTCAGGCAATCATTTCTACCATTTTGAATTTTTGATTAGCCAAGATGCTATCTTTTATATACGATGATCTTGTGCTTGTTGACTTTGGTGAACCTAGAGATGGCTACAGGGAATTTCCCGTCGGGGAGTGAGTCGCCATCCTCGTCCCAGGCTCCCAGCGGGGGTAAAATTTCCCCATCCCTGTTAAAGCTGGTAGGAGACATTCCCTCCCTATCCCCGTCCCCACTCCCGCCCGATTATTCTGTGCCTGACAGGGTCCCCGTCCCTGTGACTATGAAACACTCAATCACCATAAGAGCCTAAGAGGCCACGAGTTCACCTTTCATGGGCATACAAGCCGCTCAGTGGGCATTCAAGCAGCAACCTGCTAGCTTGGAAGCCCATCGTCACCCTTCATGGATTTTTATTGCAACTGAATGGGGATGGTCTTCAGCTTGATGACGACATGGATGCAACCATGTGCCACCACCCCAGCGTCCCCCGTGCTCTGGTGCCTCTGCGCTGAGAAGATGCAAGGCGAGGGGTGATCTAGGAGGAACCTATGAGGTTCAAGCAGTGGGATTGCGAGAGGGGCAGATTGGCAGGAAGTTGCACCTACCTGGAGCGACAATCATTCTGGCGGCAGCGGCGTGTGTTATTTTGGAATTTTTGGTCAAATTGGTGAGCTTCGGTACCTACTCAAAGGGTAGCAGTGTTAGGGCTTAGTGGCTGGATGGGCCTAGTACCTCTGTCCCAAAAAGAATTCAACTTTAGATGCATTGTTGGTTGTTGTGCCTAAAATTTGACCAAATATATAGGTAAAAATATTAATGTTTATGACGTTGAATAAGTATATTATGAAAATATGTTTCATGATGAATCTAATGTTACCTATTTAGTGCGATAAATATTAGTGTTTTTTATATATATTTGGTCAAACTTGACATAATTTAACGTAGCACTGTTCTAAAATTTCACTCTTTCTGGGACATAAGGAGTATTAGTTAGTGGGCTTTCCATGTTAGCTTGGGCCAAATTCACAGAACACTATAGACGTTTACTTGAGCCAATTCATAGAAATTACATACTACATGGGGAATGGGGAAATGGGGGCAGGGAATAGGGAACCGTCCCCGTCTCCATGATACCCGACGGGGGAAACTTTCTCCCTGTTAATATTCCCGTGGGGATGAAATTAGAACCATCCTTGTCCGCTAAGGGCAAGTATAATAGAAGGTTGTTAGTAGGTTGTATGCTGAGGTGGAGGGGAAAAAGGAGGAGAGAGAAGAAAGGTGGGCTGTCAGTTTGCAGCCAGCTGAAGCACAGGAACCAAGAAACTCTGAGAGGAAGGAATGGGCTATAAGTAAACCAACTCTATGAGTTTGTGAAAAATTGTCTGTCCTTGGTAGATCCTCAATGTAGTATGTTTTTGGCCTCTCTTTTTCTTGTGCCTATACTTGCTATGCAGCTCATCCATTCTATTGGCACCATTGTGGATCATGATTCCCACACAATTTTTTACTCTGACTTGTACGTTTCCTTGTCATGAGTCATTCTTCATCTTCTCTTTCCTGTAGTCCTTTATCGTCTGTTTCTTCACTCTGTTTTTTACCTTTTGTGACGACTCCCAACTCTCAAGGAGCCTCTGTTTCAAAATTGTCCCATTATGCTTATGCTGGTCAGTTAGGTCTCATGGTTGCTATTTCCTTATAATTTCTTAGACCACATCTTATCATGTGCTACATATGCAACTCCTTGAATGAAAGCTTCCTGCTTCTACTGTTGTTGCTGCTAAGGAACCTTGCATGTGTTTCTCCCATCATGTGTAAGTAGGTCGATATGTTTTTATGACACTGTTGGGTGTTACAAGGCTTGCACATGGGGTTTTTTAGAGAGAGTGATCATGAATTTGATGAAACTTGTGCTCATGTGACCTTGTTTGATGCCTTTGCTCAATATGTGGTCTCTTTTGCTATCGAGGAGAACGACTAAACCTTGTCTGAAGTAAGTTTGGTAGCTTACAAGTGAACAACAAGATATTAGCCCTGGCAGGTATTAATGTTCATCTACTTACCCCTTTCGAGTATAGCCTCAGATATTATCGGGCACTCGAATATTCCCAATACTATCTGAAGGACCTCAAGGTTGGTTTTGGAGGCGATTTTTTACTGACACGGTAAAATGATGTGGCTTAATCCCTTTGAGTATAAACTAGGTATCTGTCAACTGATTCTTCAATACTCATCTAAATGTCCCACAAGGCTGGTTTTGGAGTCGTTTCGCTGACGGCCACATTATGTGTGGCTATGATAACACTTACGCGTTGTTTGGATGCATGTGTATCCACTTCAATCCACATGTGTTGGAGTGGATTGGAATGGAACTTAGTTTAATTCTATTCCAATCCATTTCAACACATGTGGATTGAGATCAATACATGCGCATCCAAACAAGGCCTTACTGTTCCTATATTTATTCTCTCCATTGTCTCTTTCACACTTACTCGGGCTTGTTGCTGCCCCAAGTACCCCCCTGGTCGTTACCCATCATGTCTATCCCATCCTGCACACTCGCGTTGCAAAAGGCTGTCTGTTCCACATTCACCATGCTGCCAGATCTGGAGCGTTGCCTACTCTTTCCCGCTCGATGCATGATTTGGTGCTTGAGCAGACAGACATCCATCTGCTGCCATGCAGGCCCACAAAGTGGTACTGTGGGAAGGAAGAAGGGAGAAGAAAGAAATGGTAGGGTGGGTCATAGTGAAAGAGAGAAGAGATAAGCCTGAAACCTTTCAGTTCTAAGATCTCTCTTTGTTGCCTGGACATGAAGATTTTCCTTTTGTAATGGGCTAACCGTGAGCCATGGAGGTTACACGTGTCACAGTCTAAATAAAGACAGGTGTCAAGACTCAAGGAGCCTCATGGTCCTAGGCTTGCTAAGACTCCTTGTTAACTGCATTTGTTTAAATTCAAGATGGTGGCCTGATGCAGGTTAGGGCAGCTATATGAACATTATGACAAGTAGCAACAACTGATCCTTACCAGAGGAAGCAAAGAATAATAGACTTTTATTGCTATCTTTCAGTCCCTGCCATTTCCTGTTCATGGCAATTCGTTATACCCTAGATGCCAGCAAACTTCATTTTTTTTAAAAAAAAACTCAGTCAAACTCCAAGGTTTCAAATTGATTCTGAAGAAATTTCAATTTGGGTCATAGTCATGTGCTGATCAACATGACGCCTGATCCCTTAAACTATTAGCTAATTTTTTATTTAGTGTGGATGGTTGTTATTGTTACTACATGAATTTGGACCAGCGTGTTTTTAGTTTTTACCTTTTCCTTATGCCTTCAGTAGCTCCAGCTAGTTGATTTCTATGCCTCTCCAAACTCAGTGAGCACATCATGCGTTTTAAGGGGTTTATTGGAGTATGTTACACATATGTGTATAGAGCCATTTCTGTTTTTTCTCACTCCTGTTATTTCACTATTTACCTATTGGCTTTAGTTATGCTAGTTACTTCTCTGCTCTCTAACTATTTTGGCAAAGGTTATGTCCACACTGTCCTGTGAATATTGACCTTACATGACTTCATTTTCAAATTTCAGAGAAAGCAAGAATTGAGGCCCAGGTAAAGGCTGCTGAAGCTGCTGCACAATTAAAACTAGAGGAAGAGATGAGGAGGAAGCGCGAGCAGGAAAGAAAGGCTGCACGGCTGGCACTGCACATGGTACTTCCTGCTCACCATTTTCTTACCTGAAAAATGCTATGCTTGATGCCCCATTATGGTTATTCACGCTGTTCTCCTTGCTTGTAGATGAAGAAGACTGTTGATATTGACAACAGCGACTTTCTGAAGGACCTGGAGAACTTGTGCCAAAAGTGGCAATTGAATCCTCCAAGCAAACTGATCGTAGACTTTGTCCATGGGATTGAGTTGACACAGGGCCTAGGGAGCCCACTGGAGGCACTTGGGCTATTCATGAAGAAAGATATTGAGGAAGAGGTCGAACATGAAATGGAGGACAGCGTGTCAACCTCCCAGAATGCTGATGTCGAGGAAGGAGAGATCAGCTGCTGTCAGTAGTGTACCTCTCATTCTATGATTATGTGCGTGCTATGTAACTATTCCACCACTGTGCAACCTCATAAGTGAGAGTAAAAGAAGTGTGACTTCATGCATGTTGTCTGCTCTGTCATCTAACCTAGCTGCACCAGAATGTCTAGAGTACAATAATTGGGCATTGGCGCATTGCTGCCGGTTTTGTGGTTGTCATGTGATGTGCTAATGTATGTTGTAGGTGTTCCAGGTCTATTGAAACTGGACCTTGTGTAAAAAAATACAAAAAAAAAGAATAGTGACATATCAATGTATATTTGTAGTTATATATGGTTAGAGAAAGATGTTTGTCGTTCATGCTGTTTCTTTTTTAAGGCCCGTTTCGCAGCCTCGCGGGCTCTAGGGTGGCTTTAGCTCCGCTGCTCCAGCTCTTGCCACAGAAGCCGTCAGGAGCTGGAGGACCTTTTCGAGCATCAGCAGTGGTTGAGTCCATTCGTGGCCACGGTGTATATCTTGTGAGTAGGATCCACTCTCACAAAATGAAAACTAAAAAAAAAGAAAAAGAAAAGAAAAGAAAGCAGAACTGATTGTTTCCTGGAGAAAGACTTTCACTTTTTATGCCTCGTGAATCGAGTTCGTGTAGAGGAGTTTTGCCAACCTTTTCTTAAAAAGCTTCAGCTCCATGAGTGAAGTTGTTTCTAGAGAAGTCAGAGCTTAACCGGATCTACATGCTTAAACAAGCCTTAAGTTCTGCATCCACTACTCAACCATGATTCCAATGTAGCCCTATCGAAGTTACATTTTTTTTAGTGCGTAAGCAATGGACGCAGACTTTTTGTGAATATGCCAAAAACCAATTGACGCAGACTTTTTTGTGAATATTCTCTCTCTTTTTTCTTTTCTTCACATGTCGACGCTGTATCTGTATACATTCCTGTGTAGGCTACGTTACAAGTTCCCTCAGCCTAATAACAAAGCACCTTGCCCGAGTATGTGGAGGAAATCATCAAAAATTTGCCGTATATACATTTATGTGAACTTAAAATAAGTGGCTGCAGGAGTTAGTGGTTGGGGACACTGTTTTACCAAAATGGCAAGAACATACTCAAGAAAGTGGCTGTAGTTTAGTGGTTAGAATTCTACGTTGTGGCCGTAGAGACCTGGGCTCGAATCCCAGCAGCCACATTGATTTCTTTTTATTTCGCCTTCCGTTTTAGCAATTCATATCAGTTTTTTCAGCGTTTTTTTTTAGAAAAAAGTTCAAATTACTCCCCTCAAGTTTGGCATATGTCCATATTGACCCCTAAACTTGCATTTGGTTCAATTTGCTCCATTCAACTATTTCAGGTAGTCTAATTTACTTCTTAATATGATTTGTTATTTTTGTTTTTCCACGTATTAGTTGAGTCTTAATATCAACTTTTGTGATATGACAGAGAACATCATAAGTTATATTATAAAAATATATCTTAAATTTTTGCCACTATTTTGATAGCTTAGGAAATTTAATAATAAATTAACACTAGAGAAACAATATCGTATAAAACATAATGATGAAAATCTATAGTGCATTTTCTAACACAAGATACAGTGCCCTTTATCATCTCATAAAATTTGAAACTAAAATATAATTTATACATGGAGAAACAAAAAATAAAAATCTCTTTAAGTCTTGGTTGGACAAACTAAAATAGTTAGACTTTTTCCTTTTTTTATTATTATCACCGTCCGTTTTAGCAATTGATATCAATTAACTTTTTTACCTTACTTATTTTTGCCATCCGTTTTTTCGTTTTAGCAACTGATATCAACTTTTTTTCATCACCGTCTGTTTTAGGTTTTAGCAATATTTTTTCAACGTCCATTTTAGCAACTGATATCAATTTATTTTTATCACCGTCCGTTTTAGGAGGCAATCGTCTTATCCGTTAAGAGGCCATATCAAATATACAGCATAGTTCTAAGAGCTATCTCTGCCAAAATCAATTGATGCAAAATCTAGGTCCGATACGCGATACTCTCTTCTTTTTTTCACATATCGATGCTGTATACATTCACATTCACGTGTTGTTTTACATGCTGCTTGCGCAGGCTACGTTACAAATTCCTCAGCCTAGCAACAAAAACCACCGGACTGTTGAAGTTTTATCAGGACTAATCTACAAACCCATCTTCCTGGGCCTCAGATAAGTCGCTCCCTTCTTCAGGCCTGGCATAGCAACCTGCTGCTGCTGCTTAGCTCTCTTCTCCCGCTCCTTCTCCTTCTCCATGCGCGCGGCCTCTGCTTGCTCCTGCCTCAGCTTCTCCATCTCCTCCTCCATCGCCGTCTTCTCTTCCTTCTGCCTCTTCTTGTGGTCCAGAAGAGAGGTGTCTGTCTCCTTCACTGAGAAGAACATGGGGCCCATCTCCGCTAGCCACTGCGGATCAACTGCGGTGACACACTGCATGTACTCCTTGGTGGTCAGGACAAGCTCGTGGTAGACGACGTAGTCAGGAGTATAGCCGAGGCCATATAGCGCACTGCTGGGGTGCAGGTGGCATGGCATCCCATTCCGGCAGTTGACGTACTCCCCAACACCCTTCAACCGGGCAGAGTTGTGGAAGTATGCAGAGCAGATGGCTTTCCTCACCACGTCCCATTCCATATGGCATGATGTCAGGGGGATCTTCAGGGTTTTCAGTATGTCCAGCAGCTGAGATCTCACTTCACGAGCCTTGCGGAGACCCTTGACATGGAGGAAGTGGTCGTTGCACCAGTCGCCTCGATACTGATTAGACTTCCACTGAAGATATACATTCAGGAGTGTCAGGTGGTCAGACTCTGGGACAAAGAACTTCTCCCTTGCCGCATCACTCTCCTCTGCTCGGTCTTTTGGCCGGAAGAAGACTGAGGGCACTGATAGCATGGATACAATTGTCAGCACCTCATCAAGGCACTCTAGTTGCTCCCCCATAAGAAGCATTTTTGCCAGAGTTGGATCCAAGGGGAACTCCACCATCTTCCAGCCAATTTCTGTAAGGCCACCAACATTGTTTAATGCACCTAACACCCAGAGTTGGTACATTGAGTTAAGGATATTCTCCTGGGGGGGTGGGTCCATAAAGTCAAAGTCAAGCAAGTTTTCAACCCTGAGGGATTTCAGTAAAAGCACCACATTCCCCAGGTTGGTCCTTTGGATCTCTGGCACAGGGTTAGGGAGCATCTCATTCTGGTAGGCTGATTCTGTGAACAACCTGTAACATGTACCAGGGCCAGTTCTTCCTGCCCTACCTGCACGCTGGTCTGCAGCTGCCCGGCTGACAGGGAAAACCTGAAGGGCATCCATACCCATCCGTGGGTTGTACACCTTCATCTTCCCATACCCGGTATCAATGACATAGAAGATACCATCGACTGTTAATGAGGTCTCAGCAATATTGGTAGCAACAATACACTTGCGAGCGCCCTCTTCAGCCTTCTGAAAAATCTTGGCTTGCAAGTCAGCAGGCAACTGTGAGTAGATGGGCAGAATCTCTAGCTTGGGCACAGTCTTGGTGGATGATGATATTAACTGTTCCATGCGTTCAGCAAGCGCATAGCAGGTAGCTTCGATTTCTTCCTGCCCAGTCATGAATATTAGGATATCACCAGGGCCACTGGTTATGTGGATAGTCATGGCCTGCTTCACTGCCGCTTCCACATAGTCCTCACATGGTGTTTTACTGAACATAATGTTAACTGGAAATGTCCGGCCAGGAATATGGAAAACAGGCACACTGCAAACAAAGAAAGGAGTTACTAGACTTGCAGAGATAAGTATAGGCGCAGATTTTACTTGGAGTAAAGGTAATCTATCAGTCTTACCCTCCGAAGAACTTGGAGAACTTGTCTGCATTTAGGGTTGCAGATGTGACGATTAGTTTAAAATCCCGTCTACGTGCAACAACCTTCTTCAGTATACCAAACAAAACATCAGTGTTCAGTGATCTTTCATGTGCTTCATCCATGACAATAACACTGCAAAATAATGGGGTAAAAAACTTTAGTATGGCAAACCATACTTGACCATCTGAGGTACATCCCAAGTTCTATCAAATACCAAAGGAAAGCACAAGTTATCAACATACCGATATTTATCGAGGTCAGCATCTTTCAAGGTTTCACGGAGAAGCACTCCATCTGTCATATACTGCAAACAGACCACAAATAATTCTGTTACTGTCAGGAAGACAGGAAACTCATGCTAAGCAACTAAACTTGACCAAAGTTAAGTAAATTTGACAACGTAAATCTGCACCAAGTTTCAGCCAATCAGTCTGACATGATCACAAATAATAGTTATTAGGCTACAAGACATGTTATTTGGGCTAAACATAAGCCTTCCTATAGGCTATAACTGAGAGGAAACACATGTGGTCTATACCTATACTAAAACTAAAGCCTGGTATTAGAAGGGAAAAAAAGGTCTAAAGGTGCATGAACTTTACCATGTAAACAAGTCACAAGTAGTTTACCTTTATTATAGTGTTTGGACCAGTGACATCCTCAAACCGTATTGCATAACCGACTTTATCTCCCAGATCAGTCTCCATTTCCTCACTGACTCGCTTAGCAACACTCATGGCAGCAACACGCCTTGGTTGGGTACAGCCAACAACTCCTGTGGTAGTATATCCATCCTCATGCAAATACTGAGTCAGTTGAGTAGTCTTCCCAGAACCAGTTTCACCAACAACCACAACTACTTGATTTTCACGCACAACCTGCTCAATAATCATATAAGATCAGGTTATTACCAAATTGGCTGTTGTGATCACTTCAAACTAGATACAAAAACTAAAACTTACTCCTTCCGTTCCAAATTATAAGATGTTTTGGCTTTTATAGATATAATTGCTTTTACTATATATCTAAACATAGTGTATATCTAAGTGAATTGCAAAAGTTATGTATCTAGAAAAGCCAAAACATCTTATAATTTGGATTTTGGAATGGAGGGAGTGAGCATTATGTATACAAGGAATTCCACAGGCCATTCAATATAAAGTTATGAAAGTTGTTTAAATGAAAGGGCGATGATCTGCATCTTGCCCTTTCTCCTTGTGCATAGATGTTTCTTCATCCATCAAAGCCGTAGCCCAACGTTCCAATCCTTTTGGATGTTCAAACATGTAGTATACGTGAAAGGGCCTCTAGCTGAGTTCAATAGGTGGCTTGAGTAGCACTTCTTAGGTCCTCGGTTTGACTCCCCGTGGGAGCAAATTTCATGCTGGGGTTAAAAAAAAATCCTGTGGTCTGTCCTATGCCAAAGCCCCGGTTGTGGTTGTTCTCATACGGGCTATGGTGCTGCTATGTAGGGGTTCTTTCGACCTGTGTGAGGTCTTCTAATTAAAATGCAATGCCCGGCAGCTGTCTTAACCCCCAGAGGGTGAGTTGCTTCTTAAATGTAAAGTATACAGTAGTTACCAACAGCTTTCAGGTATAATAAATTCCATGAAATAGAGGAAACTAAGATAAAAATCATGAGAGAACTAAAAAAATCGTAATAAATGTACAAACCTGTAGCAGATCATCCCGTACAGTAAATATGGGAAGATACTGTCTTTGTTGAGAAAGGGATTTTGATTTTGCAAAATCACTCACAGCTTCTGCTTTATCCTTCAAATGTTGTGAAAATTTTGCTTCTTCTTTAAAATTAATCTCACCTTGGTCACCAACAACAGCAGTATCTGCATCAACCTGATTTTTCAAAGGTGAGTAAGAAACAACGACAAGGAACTGTCTTTCTCAAAACACATAAATACAAGTGAGCATAAGTACCTGTTCAGCTGTTTTCTCAACACCCAAGATATTTCCAAGCTTGGATCCAGCAAGCTCCCAAAATCGTTGCCTCGATTTGTTCATGCTTTGCTTTTCACGGATTTCCCTAACCAGACTAGAACCTTTGCGTGCAATAATAGCCATATCAGATGTTGGGTCCTTCAGAGGCATTACAGGTTCTGCTTGTTTTGTGAATACAACTCTCCCATCCAGGAACGGAGGCTTTGTGTCTGCCAAATAATGAGGCAATTAACTTGTCAGATTCAACTGCATTGAACTGCTGTGAAAAGCAGAAAGACTTGAGTAAAAGAATAATATGGACACACACACACACACACACACATTATCTTAATGCTTTGTGCTATGTACAAATAATTACACAAAGGAAACATAGAGGGCCCCAGATTAGTGTGGGTTACAAGGAACAGCCATCGTCTACTAGCCATTGAGCCAAGTAACTCAGAGTAATACCAACAGATCTGAAGATCAGATCAGTTAAAACCATTGTGCTGTTGATATTCCATCACCAAAATACTTGATGATTTTTCACAAGAAATGTTAAAAAAAACTCGGCCTATGGGAGAAAGACCGTTCCCACCGCATCACACTTGAGAAGAAGCTTCTCACTCGCAGGCCAAGAAACACCACGAAGGCCGGCTGCCCTGGACATGCCACCGAGTACCCACGTGCATCTTTGCATCTCACTGAAAACTACTCATGTGGTTACACGTATAACACAGGATCACAGCTGTCGAGGGTTTTTTTTTTTAACCCAGGCCTGCCTAAATTCACTCCCACAGCGAAACAAACCTAGGACCTGGCATGCTACTTAAGCCCTGCTAACCAGTCAGGTAGCAGGCCTGTTATCTTCACAAGAAATGCTTTATATTTCTTATAAAACTTTACATGAGAAACAGAGGGATGATTCCTAACATGTATGTGTGATTTTCGAAGCTTATTGATATTGAATCACAGCTATGAAACTACAAGCGCAAATAGAAGTGATAGGCAAAGAACATACCATGAACAAGAAGTATTACTTTCCGTTCCTCCTCATCATCAAATTCAGTTTGCACTTCTGTTCCTTTAACGGCTCCAGATCTCAACAATTGTCTATCCTCCCACTGAGCATTATCAGCAGTCATCTGTGACAGCTTTTTGCTTTGAGCAAGGGTCATCAAGCTACCATCTCTACGAGTCTGCAACCAAGAGAAATAGATGTCAAAACAGAGTACTGCAAAAGTTAAGGCTACAAAAAATATTACAAACCACTCCCTACAGACACAAATAAGTGACATTTTGATGTTGTCTGAAGTCAATTATTTCAAACTTTGACTAGTATTTTTCATTATAATATAACCATAGAACATAGGAAATGCATATACTCTTATCAAACTATTTTCAAGACAAATCTACGCATATCGCTTCCAAACAAACTCAATGAGTGAAAAGTAAAGTGTACTCGAGGGAGTACAATGTTTAATAGAAAATAATTGAGATTATTGAAAAATATTGAGTTAGGCCTTGTTTAGTTCCAAAAAATTTTGCAAAACAGGCACTGTAGCACTTTCGTTTGTATTTGACAAATATTATTCAATCATGGACTAACTAGACTCAAAAGATTCGTTTCGTCAATTCCGACCAAATTATGCAATTAGTTTTTATTTTCGTCTATATTTAATACTCCATGCATGCATCTAAAGATTCGATGTGACGGAGAATCTGAAAAATTTTGCAAAATTTTTTGGGAACTAAACAAGGCCTTA
>Ga0182004_10002519_pt1 | contig 14291 bp, 15 predicted proteins | sample Sormic07211540_1_FD_120479 | JGI IMG/M metagenome (GOLD analysis project Ga0182004, IMG submission 120479) | Endophyte microbial communities from Sorghum bicolor roots, Mead, Nebraska, USA - 072115-40_1 MetaG | ecosystem: Host-associated > Plants > Roots > Unclassified | place: USA: Nebraska...
GGGGGGGGGGGGGGGGGGGCGGGGGGGGAGGAGGAAGGGGAGGGGGGGGAGGGGGGGGGGGGGGGGGGGGGGGGGGGGGGAAGACTGGGCCAAGCTCGAGAGTGAGTGAGGGAGAGACTAATTCCTTTTCTTTTTTGTTTTCACACTTTTTGCCCAAACCAATTAAAAGGATTTGAAAATCATTTTGAATTCTAAAAAAACACCACTCAGTAAAACATATGCAGCAGCATGGATGCTCAAACATGTCTCTAAACCTTATAGTGACTTCTAATTTAATAAACATTCGTTTCTTACTACACTTTTGTGCTCACAAACAATTTATTAAATCATTTTACCCTATTTGGAAAGATGAAATTTTCAGGGTGTTACAATGTTTTTCTATATCATGCATCTCCATTTTGGTCTGCTAGTGAAAAATTCCTATTTTGGTCTATGATGTATGATCCCTGTTTAGCTTTGCTTAACATTATTAACATTGGTGATTTTAGGCCTAACCATGAAGTGAAAATCTTGCAAGCCACCATCAAAGGTTGAATCAGCACAATCTAGTTGTACTTGGCATTATCCTTTTTTTTTCTTGAAAACTGTAGAGGAGAGCTATGTGTCATTTTTATTAAGAAGAATAAAAAGATACAAAAGGGAGGGAAGTAAGAAACCCTCTCCCAGGCACCGCCCACAGGGTTTAGTCAATACAACATACAAGAAAATAAATGGTGTTAGACCTTCTAAGGGTGTGGGTTGTATTAGTTCAATTGTAGGATTAAGTGGAATGATTGCACAACATCATAAAAAACATATGTACTATGGCTCCATTTAATTGTATATACTTTTTTCTTAGATTTTATTCCTCGATCTACATTTTTCTCTCATGATTTCACTCCCTGCACCATCTTCATCTTGGCCTCATAGCTTCAGAATCCTCTTCAATTATCTACTTAACGTTGGGTGTCATGTGAGGACTTTGCACAATTGCTATCAGCCAAAACATCACCCATGCAACGTCATTTGCCAACCATAAATTGGAAGGTCCACATTTACATGTTTCTCTGCAACATTTTGGTTGTAACATCATTTTTTGTTACTATACAGAATATAGTTGTCACACATTTTATGTGTTCCATTTTTATGTTACAATATAGTACCACTTCGTAACATTTGGCTTGTAACATTAACTTTTATGTTACTATAATTATGGTCAGTAACACATTTTTCTAAAAAATGAGTATTGTGTTACAAGCCAATTTGTAACACATTGTTTTGTGTTACTATGTTTTTTTGGAACACATTGATGAATGTGTTACAAGAAAGTGATACAATATCCTTGTTTTGTAGTAGTGAGCTTAGACTATTAGAAAAATTATGAAATTCCCTACAACTTTCATATAGAAGACTTCCTTAGCTTGTGTCTTTAAGGTTAAGTAAAACAGCCAAACATAACATCTATCTCGACAATGTTTCAGCACGGATGCAGTAACTTGCAGAAGTCATACCTCGAGCTACTTAAATCATATGATGATGAGCCTTACATTGTTGAAAACATTATGAAATCCTCTACAACTTTTGTATACATCGTTTTCCCAGCTTCTGACGTTAATTTGACTAAATATAGGAAATAACAAAACTGTCGAAACTTTGAAACAGATTCAGAAACATCCAATTCGAAATGTGATATCTCAGGTTCTACTTGTCTGAATAAGTTCCAGCTTATACCATTGAAAATATTAGCAATTTTTCTACAACTTTGCTATAGAACACTTTTCAGATTCTATAGTTACATTGGTCTAAAGCAGTAAGCAACCGAAACTGGTCCAGGATCTTTACAGCACAACTGTATCATTTTGTGATTTTGAGAACTCCAATACCAAAATAGCTATGGGGGGATTCTTGAGGTCAGATAAAGATCTCGAAGTCTACTCTCATGATTTTAGGTCATCCCATAATAGAGGTATAAACTGATAAAGACAGGATACTCCGAGAAGGTAGTAGTAAGATAACAGTCTATTTATTTCATTAATCCTTACATTTGGCCTTTAAGACTCAGATATGGTGTATATCTGGTTTTGTTCTTAAAATCAGGTATTACAATAACTCCATGCGCTTGCAGACTCGTTCTGTGATTGTTCACAACTATCATAGTTGGTGTTCATTAGTGGTGTTGCTAAGATTAACTCAATCTTAGTAATGGTGCTAATGATTACCAATAGGCGTTTCTAGCACCATCATTAGGAATGGATTTAAAACCTCTTTACTGGGTGATTGCATTGAGAAACAGAGGACGGATGCAGCCTGAGGGTCGACAACTAGCTGTCAGCAAGGAGAACGCAGATCGAGTGACAGCCATGTCCTAGGGGCAGCACTGGCATAGGAATCCATTCATTGGCAATGGCACGTCTTTGGGGTAGTGGCAGCCTGAGTGCAGCCTAGGAGTTTGGGTGAAGGAAGATATCGACAAGGAGGAGGCGGATCCTGACGGCAGCAGCAGTAGTGCAGCCTAGGAGTTTGGGTGAAGGAAGATATTGTTAGCGATAGTGACATAGGACTCTGGCAGAGGTGACAACAATGATCCCAAAGATGGTGGCTGTCCTATGAGCGGTGCAAGCTTGGAATCCGACAAAGGTGAAGCGGATCCTATCAACTCCTAGTTGATTGGCTATTTCTAATTGGACAACGACGGATGAAGCTGTGCTAATTAGCAACACTTGGCATTAACCTCACTTGAAACAGATGAAAATGGCACCAGTGACGTTCGTAGCAATGGTATGGGCGGAGGTGACTCAACATCCTCTACTCACCAAATCTGGTCATTTCAAGAGAGGATGTTAGGAAGCAAGGACGTGCCAAGATTGTAGTTTTTTTCTCTTTTCGTTGTGTTGTCCTCTTTGTTGAGGTGTGAGTCTAAGTGCTTATTGTATCCGTTTGGCTGTGCATATCCTTTGTGGATATAGAGTGCAGAACAGTTAATCCATTAAAAAAAAAGTCCAGTCCCAATCCCAATTCTTAGAAATCCAGGACTAGCGTCCTGACGTAGTCTAGTACTAGTCTGACACTGAACGCAGCAAGCATAACAAACACCATGGCCAAATTCTATCCATGAAATAATGTGACCCCAATGCATAATGCTTGTTAATGAGTTTTAGCTAGCATGGCTTATGTCCACAAGGCATAAACAATAAAAAATAGCACATCTGAAAATATCTGCACTTATTGCAAAAACATGTTCAGGGTACTAGTTTCTGTGTTTACTTTTGTAGAGAAAAAGGAACTTCAAGTATGTTGGATCGACGGTACACGATGCTACTATTCTCAACTGACAAATGAGTTTGTTCTAGAAAAGTGCAAAAGGATGGATAAACGGTTATGCAAAAGGATGAATAGTAATTAACGACATTTTTGCGACCACGTTGAATCGTAAGCATATCGGCTATTTCTTCCGTGCGTGAACCCTGGTACGATACTCTCCTAGAGCCCATATTGGGAAGATGTTCCTGTACTGGGAGTAACCGATCATGCAATTTTGATTGAAGACTCCAATGATCTCCTGTTGTACATACTTCAAAATTATTAACAAATCAATAAATAGTAAAATTTCATGAATAAAAAATGATGATTTGGGTAAAATGTCTACATCTAAAATTAAATGGAAGGGGAAGAAAAGAGAAACCTACAGAGATCAATAAAGATCAATTAATGTTGTAGTTTGCACCATATATCTACTATTTATCCTAGTTGTTTGATTCATATATGCTTTCCAAATCCAAACAACAGTAACTTCTAAAAGTTTGGCTAAACTCATGAAAATTGAGGTGCAACCAAGATCGCCCTAGTTTAATAAGTGATGCTTTCACAATCTGTGTCCAGTATCTTGAAGATATTAAGTAATAATAATAATAATGAGTTTGTTGAGCATATGTGTTGTTCTACCTATATAGACCTCTCTTAATGCTGGACCTTTTATATTACTGTTCAGTCTACAAAATCCTTAGGGGCAGAATGAAATCCAAATTCTCCTTTGGCTTTTAAGACACATGGGTTTAAAACAGGAATGTGTGAGATGGAAGAAATTACAAATGAATGTTTTTTTTCTCTTGCATCAGTTAGGAGTATTATTACTTGCTGTGGAAATTCTCCATCCTCTAACTGTAGGTTGATCAAAACCTTAGCTGCCCGATGTAGTGGCGCTGGATCTCTTTCAGCCTGTAACAATAAGGCAAAAGACATCCTTTACAAAGGTGCACTTTGTATCCATGAAACCCACGACCCGCATTGAAAGACGAAAACAATAGACCTGTTCTGTGTAGATTAGGGCCAGCATGGCCCAACCAGTGTTCACTGCATGAGGTCGCATGCCTTCAAGATTTGTGTAAACCTGTTTCAATCCAAGTCAGTGGATCACAGGGTAGACATAGCAGTTGTAATGCTGCTGTAATCTCAAATAACCTTGAGTTCAGTACTGCCATGACTCTTTAAATATGCAAACAAGATTGGAACATTTGGTAATGAGGGGAATTGCAAGTGATAAGTGTTTTGTAACAAATAACATAATCACATGTATTAGCATATACTGCTAGTGAGAAACCAAGTTATCTAAAATGAACAAACAGGTCGATTCAAGCCAAGTTACCTTGTCCTGACATGACAAATAGCTCTCTCCCCAGCCACCAGAAGGAAGCTCTTTTGATAATAGAAACTCACATGCCTTTCTTATTGCAGAACTGTTATTGAACGTTCGGCCAGCACAAACTAATCCAAACACAGCAAACCATGTGGCGTTGGTGAAACAGATGCCCCAAGAGCCGTACCTGTTGGAAATACGTATTTGTAAGTATCCTGAGGAAGTGGTGTAATCTGATGGTGTCCAAATTAAATACTGACCATGAACCATCGTTTCTTTGCATACTCTCAATGAAATTTGCACCCTTGCTGATAGCATTGTCCACCTCTTTCCTGCGGTGCTCTGGGTAGAGTTTCTTGAACAAAGATAGAGCTTGAATTGACGATGATGTACATTCAACATACCTGTCAACTCAGTTGTGCATTTTGTTTGTGTTTATTTTACTCATTTCTATCAAAGCACAAAAAGTAAACCAAAGGGTTATTGCAGCTTACGGGTAATCAATCATTATGCCCCCAAAGGTCTCAGAAGGATTAAAATGCTGAATTTGAGATAAAACATGTCAGTATAGATAGAACTTAATTGAGAACCCACAAGGATAAATATTGCTGCGCTATTCAACAATGCATATAATCGATGACAGGAGCAGATATGTGCTAGTATATTTTTACATAGTTTAACTTAGTTATTGTAATGCCCTGAATATTTATTAAAAAAAATAATGTATCAACCTAGCTAGCATAGTAAAGAATGGAAGAAAATTAACTATTGGAATTGCCATATCGGTCATCAGAGATGATGGATGCATTACCGCAGAGTGCTTTTAGTTGCAAATTTGTTTGTGATATAATTGTTTTACAGAACTAGCTGGATGACGTTGGCATTTGACAGGTGTGGATCACCAATCGGTGTCTATGGTTTGTGTCATGCTAACAACCCTGTAACACATCCTCCATCCTTTCAATGAAATACAGGAAACGGGCTTGTTCGCGAAAAATATGATGGATGCATAGATTTTGTTGGGACAGAAAGTTTGACCGGACATATGCCATGTTTGTATTATGGATGAGTCCGTGGTGAGTCCAATAAATTCTAGAAATAAACGTGACTCACTCTACTTGATTCATGGATTAGCTGACTTACTGTGTTTCTACATAAAGCTAGGTCAAAAATGTGTTTGTACATAAATATCTCTATATTTCACGTGTTGTTCTCTATCTATATATACACATAGATGGATGTGATGTACTACAACCATGCACCTCTCTCTCTCTCTCTCTCTCCCTCTCAATCTTGAACACCTAAGAAAGCACAGAAAAAGTTGACCTATGGTACTATATTAGGCTTGGAAACAGCCTCCTAGAGACATTGTGATTAAGAAGAAGCATTGAGTACTGGTTTAGATAATCCCCAGCTTCATCACATAGGGTTGCCCAACAGCTGACCATGACCTACTGTTTCTCGGCTAGGGGTCACTAAACAATTATCCCTTGCCACTATTTTCAGATTGCTAGTGAGTGGATCTTTCTCCCTTTCTTCTTTGTCATCGGGATTTGAAATTTAGCTAGTGTCCACTCAATTAGGGTGGTTGCTGCTGGGCAACAGAGTGTTGGCACGTCATAAGCAGACCAGGATGATCTAGAATAGAATTAATTAACTTACCTCCAACCAAGCATATGACCTTGTGAGTTCAAATGTGGCAAATCCACCATTTTCATTCTGCAAGGTAGATTAAGACAGACACATAAGACAGATCCTCGGATAAAACTATTTTAAAGATAACACCAAAGAGAAAAAAACACAGATAATTTAGGAAACATCACAAAAAATCAAATCTTAATCAATACTTTAAAGTTGGGTTGTTGCTTCACCTTAAAGCTGTGATCTAAGAGAAAAGAATGTCAAAGTTTTACTGTAACATTTCAAGTTCTTTGAACTTTAAAAAAATTAGCATTATCCCATCCTCGAGAGCTGATGTAGAGGCATTTAATCTACTCCAAACATGCAACCGCCGGAGTTAAGGTTCAAGATGCAGTCAGTTGTCTCACTGCTCATCTTGAGTGGTTTGATCTTGGTTGACAATATATGCATCCACTCATCGCAATGGCATCCTCATCCATAGTCAATGACTTCCATACCTACGTATACTCTGGAGTCACTAGGCATCAACTCATGACTACCAAAGTGCAGTTCTCCTAGTGCACTAAATAGTAATAAGAAAACTACCACCATTCCTCACTACAAAACATTTTGTAGAGAAAAAAACTTATACTAAATGTTCAATGCTAAACGCTAGGAGAACCCAACGTCACTATGAGATACTGCATACTCTGGTTGTGCCTAGAATCTCTTATCTGAATGGCCCGTTCTGTCTTTAGATGGATCCTATGTATTTTGGACACGTGGCTCATGGGGTTTGTGTCCGATTATAGTTAGCCAAGACTTGAAGGCATGGCAGGATTGACAAAAACTTCAAGAGGGGGTATCGTGGAACTTGAATTTGGTGGTGACAGTTGAGGTGCTGGTTCCTCCACTCCAGGCTCTAGGTGTAACACCCTAAAATTTTCTCTATTAGAAATAGGTGAAAAATAATTTAATTTGTTATTTTTTTGTGCTCATAAAACATAGAGAAATATTATTTTTTATTAAATTAAAATTTACCTAAGGAACTTAGCAACTTGTTTCTGCATTCACGCTTGAGAATTCATTATATTGCAATGAGTGGTTTTGATTAAATCTCAAAATATTTTTAAATCGATTTTTAAAAAGAATTTGCAAAAGGAGCTTTGGAGATTAAAAAACACAAAGAGAAAATCCTTTTCTTCTTCCCTTTAGGCCTGAGTGGCCCAGCTCCCCTCTCCACTCCACGCGCCCAGCCCATCTAGAACCAAGGCCCAGCCTGGAGGGAACGCGCCCCTTTCTCTACTCTTTTGGATGACAAGCGGGTTGAAAGCCCTAGTTTGGTTTTGGATAATTTATGAAATCCTAGTACTAACCTGTATAATAAGTGTGTGTAGACTTAATGAGGTTGGTACATGCCAAGTGATAGAGCAAGTGATGATCATGGTGATGATGGTGATGACCACAAGATGATCAAGTGCTCAGCATGGAAAAGGGGAAAGAGAAAAACAAAACCCTATGGAGATCATGGCAAAGGTATTGCTTAGGATTTCAGTTTTGGTGATCAAGACACCATAGAGGGTGTGATCATATTTAGGATAGATGGCCATACTATAAAGATGGGAATTCTTTGGCTAAGCGGTTATCGAGTGCCACTGGGTGTCATTGTTCATGTGCATGCATTTAGAACCTTATGAGCTAAGTTAACTCCTTCAAAAAAAATGGTTGTGAAAATGCTAACACACCTGCACATGTTAGTACACACATGGTGGTGTTAGCACACTTTAAGAAGGAGGTGGAGTTTGAAGGGTAGAGAGGTGTTTGCATATTCGACGCTTTTGAAAAAATGAAATGCATATTTTCTATTGCGCCGATGGAAAGTTTGGAGAAGTCATGGGAACACTCACTGGACACTGGCCTCGGAGGCACTGGACGTTGCTCGTTTCTAGCAAGAGGTGTAGGTAGCACCGAGCAATCAACATCGGATGATGGCCAGGCACTGTTGGCGCGTCCAGTGATGCATGACATCAGCAGTGAGAATGCGAGTGCGAGCACTGGATGCTCAAGGAGCATCTGGTGGTGTGAGTCCGGTGACCCTGCGCGTTTGACAACCTCTCTGTGTATGGGTCCGGTGAGTACCGAACGTGTTTGGTGCTCAATTAACTTTGTCTGATGGTTTGGATTGGACCGTCAGAGATCGATGCGCGTGATTCTAATAGTGGACATGTGGTTGTGTTATAAGCACCAGACGTAGGGGTCGAGTATCCAGTGGTCACTTGTTGTGCATCCAATTACCCTATTTTCTGTCTAGTAGAAGAGCCAATGGCTCTATTTGTTTGAGGGGCTTATAAATAGTTGTTGGCTGGCTCGGGGCTCACCCTCTTGGAATTCTAGCATACTTGACATCCTTGTGAGCCTAAGACAATACCTCGCACTCATCTCCTTCATAGATTAACAATCTTTGTGAGATTGGGAGTGATTCTAAATGCATTTGCTTGAGTGATTGCATCTAGTGGTACTTGGGGATTGATTTGGCTATGTGTTTTTTACTCTTGATGGTTGCCACCACCTAGATGGCTTGGAGCAGCGAAGGAGGATTGGCACGAGTTGGTGACTGTTCGTGGCCATCTCTCGGTGATTGTGAGGGGTTTTATGTCTACCCCGATATGGAGAGCCAAAGGCAACTTTAGTGGATTGCGCGTGTCATTGAGCTACCTCACTTGTGGGTCGGTTCTTGCAGTGTCCTAATGAGGACGAGGTTCATGCTACACCTCTTAGCTACCAAACCACCAAGTGTTGGTCGACACAATGAGGACGTAGCGTGCCGGCAAGCACGTGAACCTCGGGAGAAAATTGTGTGTCTCCATTGTGATTGTTTATTGGATTTATCCTGATCATTGGACCTAATGTTATTGTGATTGGTTCATCCCCTCTACGTAGTGGTATAAAGATCAATCCGTCTCTCTTACATTCCTACAAATTAGGATAGCTCACTTACTTGTATAAAAACTTTAGTTAGCTCTCTAATGTAAGTAGAGACATAGTTCTTGTGTGCCTAATGATCATATCAATTAGAATTGTTGGATAGGTGGCTTGCAAATACCCCATTAGAGCTGGAGCAAAAAGCTTCACTTTGTTATTTACTAACCTCTTGCTCTAGTGAGTTTGTAGAATTTTCAAATAGGCTATTCACCCCTCCTCTGGCCCTATTAGGACCTTTCAAGTGGTATCAGAGCCATGGTCACCATTTTCTGAAGGCTTAACAACCTCGGTGCTCAAAGTATGGCTCAAATAGTGTTCAACCATGTTGGGAGCAAATCACCATTCTTTGATGGCACAAGTTCTTTTGACTATTGGAAGAGAAAAATGAAAATGTAACTTGGATTAATCAATGATAGAGTGTGGGAAATGATGGAAAGTGACTTTGTTATCCTTAATCCCGCAACCCCACCGACAATGAGAGAGCCAACAAACAATGCAATACTATGGTTCTTAACATAATCTACAATGGCATTGATTCAAAGGTGTTTGAACAAGTCAAAGATCTTGAGAAGGCAAGTGAAGTGTGGACAAGGCTAGAAGAGACATATGAGGGCACTACAATAGTAAAAAGTGCCAAGTTATACATGCTAAAGGACAAGTTATCCTAATTCAAGATGAACAATGATGAGTCCATACCGGAGATGTTCTATAGGCTCCAAGTCATCATCAATGATCTCAAGGGCCTTGGTGAGAAAGTGAAGGATGAGGAATTCATTCACAAGTTCTTGATGTGCTTGCCCAAGAGGTTCAAGACACTGAGGACAATCATCTTTAGAGGTGGATTGAAGAATGTATCTCCAATTGACATACTTGGAGATATCATGACCATGGATCAATATAATTACAATGATGATGATAACATCATGAAGAAGGACGATGATGATAAGAAGAAGAAGGGTGTCGCATTCAACGTTAGCTCTTCATCCAAGAGCAAGAATAAGGGCAAGGGCAAGAAGGAAGAATCAAGTGGTGCGGAGTGCTCTAATGATGATAGTGATGATGAAGCACTAGCACTCTTTGTCCGCAAATTTGGCAGGATGATGAAGAAGAAGGGATATCACACAAGAAAGATAAGAGACCACTTCTAGAACAAGGAGTATGTGAGGCTATGCTACAATGGCAAGAGTCTCGATCATACTATGGAGGATTGTCCTTGCAATAGTGACAATGGTGAGCATAACATGAATAACAAGAAGGAGAAGAAGGAAAAGAAGGAGAAGAAGATGGTCTTCAAGAATAAGAATAATGGTGGATCCTATGTTGTGACATGGGATAGCGATGCTTCTTCATATGATAATTCAAGTGATGATGACATGGCATCCAAGAAGAAGAAGGCGCTTTCTAGTATTGCTACCAACAACAAGCCATCACTCTTCGACACTCCTTCATGCTTCATGGCCAAGGGCCACAAGGTACAATATGATGAGAGTGAAAGTGAAAATGAAATTGAGCATGACAATGATAGTGATAGTGATAATGATAATGAATTCACTAATAAACAACTCATGGACATGCTAGAACAAGCCGATTCACCTATTCACTCTAAAAATAGGAAGTGCAAAGAATTGGCCAAGAAGTTGAAATCTCTTAAGCAATCCTTTGATGAGCTCAATGCTACTCATGAGAGGCTAGTGGATGCCCATGAGAATCTTGGCAATGCTCACACCAAGCTTGAGAAAGCTCACTCCTTGATGTTAGAAGAGAACAAGGAAAAGGTTGTTGTATCATGTGATGTTGGCACAACATGTGACTTAATTGAGGAATCACCCAACCCACCTATTGTTGTTGCCACTAACTCTTCTTGGAGGTCTTCATCCACCACCACTAACTCTACCTCTACATCTAGTGTGGGTGTCACTTTTAATGCTTCACTAAAGGTTGAGAATGATACTCTCAAGAGAGAGGTGGATGAGCTCACTCACGCCCTAGGCAAAGCCTATGGTGGTGAGGCCCGCTTGCTAAAGTGCTTGGGTAGCCAAAGGTTTTCTCTCAACAAAAAGGGATTAGGCTACACCTCCAAGAAAGGAAAGATGGCCTTTGCAAATCACAAGCCTAGCTTTGTTAAGAGCAATGGTCGGTATTGCAATATATGAAAGCAAGTTTGGCACCTAGAGCATATTTCCAACAAAATGAACAAGAACAAGAAAATTGCTAATGAACCTTACATTCCTTTTGGTTCTTGTTATGTTCTTTCCAAGGGTGAAAAGGATGTGCATGCTAACTTTGTTGGTGCACCAATAGTGGGTCCAAAGAAGAAGGCCATTTGGGTACCAAAATGTTTAGTCACTAACCTCCAAGGACACAAACAAGTATGTTTACCTAAGAAACATTGATTTGTTTTGTAGGTAAACAATAAAGCTAGGGGGAAGGCATTGGGTGCTTGATAGTGGGTGCACACAACACATGACCGGTGATTCAAGAATGTTCAATTCAATCAATACAAATGATGACAATGGTGTTGATAGTATCACAGCTAGTAACAATGGCAAAGGCAAGGTCTAAGGGCTTGGTAAAATTAATATATCCAATGACTTGAGCATTTCCAATGTGCTACTAGTTGAGAGCTTCGACTTCAACTAGCTATCTGTAGCTCAACTTTGTGATATTAGTTTCAAATGCATATTTGGAGTTGATGATGTAGAGATCATAAGTGTAGATGGCTCCAACTTGATATTCAAATGTTTTAGATATGAGAATCTATACTTTGTTGATTTTAATGCTAGTGAAGCTCAATTGTCAACATGCTTACTCACTAAATCTACCATGGGTTGGTTATGGCATAGAAGGCTTGGTCATGTTGGAATGAAACAATTGAACAAGTTAGTCGACCATGATCTAGTTAGTGGCTTGAAAGATGTCACATTTGAGAAGGATAAGCTTTGTAGTGCATGTCAAGCCGGAAAACAAGTTGGCAACACTCATCCAAAGAAGAGCATCATGAGTACATGCAAGGCATTTGAGTTGTTAGACATGGACTTATTTGGACCAACCACATAGACAAGCATTGGTGGAAATAAATATGGATCTGTGATAGTGGATGATTTCACAAGATATACATGGGTATTCTTTCTTAGTGACAAAAGTGATGTTTTTACAACCATCAAAACATTTGTCAAGAGAATACACAATGAGCTTGAAACAACCATCAAGAAAGTGAGAAGTGACAATGGGAGTGAATTCAAGAATATAAGACTTGATGAGCTTTGTGATGAATTTGGCATTAGGCACCAATTCTCAGCCAAATACACTCCACAACCAAATGGTCTTATTGAGAGGAAAAATAGAACCTTGATTGACATGGCAAGACCAATGTTGAGTGAGTAAAATGCGAGTCACTCATTTTGGGCTGAAGCTATCAACACCACTTGCTACTATAGCAACCGACTCTATTGTCACCTAGTGATGGAGAAGACACCATATGAGCTATTGAATGGAAGAAAGCCCAACATTGCATACATATTGAAGAAAGGCACTAGATTGAGCAAATTTGAAAAGAAATGTGATGAAGGTTTCTTGCTTGGTTACTCCACTACAAGCAAATCTTACAGAGTTTGGAATTTGGCTAGTATTACTCTTAGAGAGGTGCATGATGTTGAGTTTGATCGAACCAATGGCTTTCAAGAAGAAGATGAGAATCTGGATGATGTGAGAGGCACTCAATTGGCCGATGCAATGAAGAATATGGACATTGGTGATTTAAGGCCTAGAGAGTTGATTGATGTTGAAGATGACAAAGATCGAGTGATTCCTACCTCTAATGTGCAAGCTATAGGTTCTCATGATCAAAATCAAGGTAGTACAAATTGCACTCAAGTGCAAGATCAACAAGCTAGTACATCATCTCATGATCAACCAAGTGCAAGCAATCAAGTGAAAAAACTCTGACCAACAAATATTGCAAGAGATCATCCATTGGATCATATCATAGGTGACATTCAAAGAGGAGTGCAAACTAGATCAAGACTAGCATCATTTTTGTGAACATTTCTCCTTTGTGTCTCACATTGAGCCAATGAAGATAGATGAAGCTTTGAGAGATGTTGATTGGGTCAATGCTATGCATGAAGAGCTTAACAATTTGAAGAGAAATCAAGTATGGGAATTAGTTGAGAGGCCTATTGATTATAATGTCATTGGTAATAGATAGGTATTTTGCAACAAACAAGATCAAGATGGGATAGTTCTAAGAAACAAAGCAAGATTGCTAGCACAAGGCTATACTCAAGTTGAAGGTCTTGACTTTGGTGAAACATATGCCCTAGTTGCAAGATTGGAAGCAATTAGGATCTTGTTGACCTATGCTTGTGCACATAACATCAAGTTATATCAATTGGATGTCAAAAGTGCATTTCTCGATGGCTATATCAATGAACAAGCTAAGAAAGGCATTGTATGGCTTGAAGCAAGCACCAAGAGCATGGTATGAGAGATTAAGAGATCTCTTACTTTCTAAAGGTTTCAAGATGGGCAAGGTTGACACCACTCTCTTCGCCAAGAAGTTTGGCAAGGACTTGTTTGTGCTGCAAATATATGTTGATGATGTCATATTTGGATCAACCAACCAAGAATTTTGTGAGGAGTTTTGGAACATGATGGCTAATGAGTTTGAGATGTCAATGATCAGTGATCTTAGTTACTTCCTTGGTATTCAAATCAAGCAATTGAAAAATAGCACATTTGTGAGTCAAGGCAAGTACCTAAAAGACATACTCAAGAAGTTTGGAATGAATGATGCAAAGGCAATTAGCACTCCAATAGGAACAAATGAAAGTCTAGATAATGATACAAGTGGAAATATGGTGGATCAAAAGTTGTATCAGTCTATGATTGGAAGCCCACTCTATGTGAACGCATCAAGTCTGGATGTCATGTTTAGTGTATTCATGTGTGCAATATTCCAAGCCTCACCAAGAGAAAGCCATTTGAAGGCAACAAAGAGAATATTGAGGTACTTGAAGCATACACAAAATGTTGGTTTGTGGTATCCCAAAGGTGCAAAGTTTGAACTTATTGGATA
>Ga0182004_10002520_pt1 | contig 14290 bp, 16 predicted proteins | sample Sormic07211540_1_FD_120479 | JGI IMG/M metagenome (GOLD analysis project Ga0182004, IMG submission 120479) | Endophyte microbial communities from Sorghum bicolor roots, Mead, Nebraska, USA - 072115-40_1 MetaG | ecosystem: Host-associated > Plants > Roots > Unclassified | place: USA: Nebraska...
CAAAAATACTCTTAATTCTTTTTGCACACAATTCAACCTAGTTTGAATATTTCACAATTTTAGAAGCAAGCATCATATTTTTAACATATTTAAATCACATAGAATAAAGCACATAAAATCACACTTTGGATGGATGACATGCTCATGTGATGCTATGCTTGATGAGAATGCTTATGAATGTTTTGATAAGACTAAGTGCATGCTTAACACCTAGGGTGTTACATGGCCTAGGCTACAATAGGTATAATGGTAAGGCAAATGGAAGGAGCATAGTGAACGGGTGGCTTGTGTAAAGTTCAACAAGAGTGTGCCTCTTGTAAACCTTATTGACAAGGCGAACAATGTTGTTACTCCTATAAGTCCACTTGCAAACAACAAGAAGAAGCAAGTGGAGGTGCCCAAGCAACAAGTACCTATTTCACGCAATCACATTTGTGATTACATGTGTTGTTGGGACAAGGATGACAAAATTGTTGTGAAGTATGTGGGCGCCCTCAAGAGGAGACAAATCTTGAGGAGTGTTTGCATGCCCAAATCTTATGTGTCTAACCCCCTAGGTTCCAACTCGGGACCTAAAACAAAAGCTTAATCTTGTTTTGTAGGACTTTCCTCCGCTGGGCTAAGTTGGGTGCTCGATAGTGGATGCACTAATCACATGTCTGGAGAGAAAAATATATTCACTTCCTTTCAACCAAATCAAATCACAAGTGAAAGGATTGTCTTTGGCGACAATAGTAAAGGAGATATCCTTGGTTTGGGTAAAATTGCTATCACAAATGATAACTCCATTTCTAATGTACTACTTGTAGATTCATTGGGATACAACTTGTTATCCGTCTCCCAACTTTGTGAGAAGGGTTACAATTGTCTCTTTATGGATAAGGGTGTGGAAGTCTCTACAAGGTCGGATGCCTCTATTGCTTTTACGGGTCAACTAAAGGGCAAGCTCTATCTAGTTGATTTCTCATCTAGTAGAGTGGGGTTCGAGACTTGTTTTGTGGAAAAATCTAGCATGGGCTGGTTATGGCATCACCGTCTAACTCATGTTGGCATGAGGAACTTGGCCGATCTTCAAAGAGGGGGACACATCCTAGGACTAACGAATGTTTCTTTTGAGAAAGATAAAATTTGTAGTGCATGTCAAGCGGGTAAGCAAGTTGGAGCCAAGCATCCCGCCAAGAACATCATCACTACATCAAGACCACTTGAGCTACTTCACATGAACTTATTCAGACCCAATGCTTACATAAGCATTGGAGGTAACAAATATGGTTTTGTAATTGTTGATGATTTTTATCGCTTCACTTGGGTGTTCTTCATGAGAGATAAAGGTGACACCCAAGGAATCTTCAAGAAGTTTGCAAGAAGAGCTCAAAGTGAGTTGGAAGTGAAGATCAAGAAAGTGAGAAGTGACAATGGGACGGAGTTTAGGAACACGAACATTGAAGCTTTCCTTGATGAAGAAGGCATCAAGCATGAGTTTTCAGTTCCATACACTCCACAACAAATATTGTTGCGGAGAGAAAGAATCAAATGCTCATTGAAGCCACAAGAGAAATGTTGGATGAATACAAGATTTCGGAAAAGGACTTTTGGGTGGAAGCAGTCAACACGGCATGTCATGCCATCAACCGCCTATACATCCACAAGTCGAGGAAGAAAACCGCCTACGAGCTTCTAACCGGTAAAAAGCCTAAGGTGGACTACTTTGGAGTCTTTGGATGTAAGTGTTTCATACTTAACAAGAAATCCAAAAGCTCCAAGTTTGCACCAAAGGTCGATGAACAGTTCTTATTTGGTTATGCTACTAACGAACATGCCTACCGTGTTTTCAATGAGACCAGCGGTCAAATTGAAATAGCGGTAGATGTGACTTTTTGATGAAAGCGCTGGCTCTCAAAAGGAGCAAGTCAATGCTAAAATTTTAGGTAATGAAGAACCATCTCATCAAGTGATCAAAAAGCTTGCTACTGATGAAGTGAAACCCATTGAAGAAGAAGATGATGATGCACATATGCAAACTCCTCATGATCCAAACCTGCATCATAGGTTAACCAATGCCCATGATGAAGCTTCCACCCCAAGAATGGGTCATGAATCAAGAGAACAAGCTAGTCAAGATCCATCACAAGCTCAAGAGCCAAACCAAGGCGGTGATCAAGACATTCAAAATCTTGATTTTCCAATCAACCAAGACAATGAAGATGAAGATGATGGTCCAATTCAAACAAGAACACAAGTACCTCATCCAAGGGTTCATCAGTCAATTCAACGGGACCATCCCATTGATAGTATTTTGGGAGACATACAATGAGGGGTAACTACACGCTCTCGTTTAGTTGGTTTTTGTGAGCATTACTCTTTTGTCTCCTCCATAGTGCCAGAAAGGGTGGAGGATGCTTTGAAAGATCCAGATTGGGTGATTGCCATGCAAGAGGAGCTAAACAACTTCACTAGGAATGAAGTCTAGTCCTTGGTGGAAAGACCTGAGCAAAATGTGATAAGTACCAAATGGGTCTTTCGCAACATAGAAGATGAGTATGGCATGGTCAGAAGGAACAAGGCACGGTTGGTAGCCAAAGGTTTCAGTCAAATTGAAGGTTTGGATTTTGGGGAGACCTGCACCTATAGCTAGGCTAGAATCTATTCGTATATTACTTGCCTTTGTTGCTCACCATGATTTCAAGTTGTTTCAAATTGATGTGAAAAGTGCATTCCTCAATGGCTCCCTCTTTGAAACCGTGTATGTGGATCAACCACCGGGTTTTTAAGATCCACATCATCCCGACCATGTCTACAAGCTCAACAAGGCACTCTATGGGCTCAAACATATGATTGTCTCAAGGATTTCCTACTCAAATAAGGGTTTGAGATTGGAAAGGCTGATCCCACCTTGTTTACTCACAAAGTCAATAATGATATTTTCATATGCCAAATAATATCGATGACATTATATTTGGAAGTACTAATGTGGACTTTAGTGAGCAATTTAGTAGGATCATGACTAAGAGGTTCGAGATGTCCATGATGGGAGAGTTGACATACTTTCTTGGATTTCAAATCAAGCAACTAAAAGATGGTACATTCATCAGTCAAACCAACTATACTACTCACATGCTAAAGAAGTTTGACATGGACAAGGCCAAACCCATAAAGACACCAATGCCTACTACTGGACATCTTGATCTTGATGGAGACGGCAAGGCTGTAGATCAAAAGGTATATCGCTCCATGATTGGATCCTTGCTTTACCTTTGTGCATCTAGGCCTGATATTATGCTTAATTTGTGCATGTGTGCAAGATTTCAAGCTAATCCGAAAGAATGTCACCTTATGGCTGTTAAGAGAATCTTTTGGTATCTTGTGTTCATTCTTAATCTTGGCTTGTGGTACCCAAAGGGATCCACTTTCACTCTAGTTGGCTATTCCGATTCAGATTATGCCAGTTGCAGGGTGGAGCAACAGAGCACTTCCGGGACTTGCCAATTTCTTGGTAGGTTTTTGGTATCTTGGAGTTCTAAGAAACAAAACTTCATTGCTCGTTCCGCCACTGAGGCCGAGTATGTGGCGGCCAGTGCTTGCTATTCCCAACTTCTTTGGATGAAGCAAACTTTGAGAGACTTTGGTTGTGAGCAAAGCAAGATTCTCCTCTTGTGTGACAATGAGGGAGCAATCAAGCTAGCCGACAACCCTGTAAACCACTCTAGGACAAAGCACGTAGACATTTGCTACTATTTCCTAAGAGACCACCAATCCAAAGGAGATATCGTTGTTCAACATGTGAGAACCAAATTTTAGTTAGGCGATATCTTCACCAAGAGACTTTTACATGTATGCCATTATGAAAGGTCGTAATTTCTTACAAACCATTAAAAAATTTGAGCAGTTATAGGTGCCATATTCCAAAACTTTTTTGGCGTCCACGCCATTCCGTCCAATTTTATCTCTAACAGCGTTAAACTGCCATAAGAAAAGTCCAAAATACCCTCACATCTGATCTCCGCGTAAAAGTTTTTCATTCCTCTAGTGCCACTCAACCTCCGCCACCGCCAAGTTCTGCTAAGTTGGATGTGTTCTTCGGGTAAAGTTTTCTTTGCCCTTGAGGGCATGTGCCCTCACTCTCCTACCCATTGGATTCGCTTTGAGAAGTGTGCAAACACACATCTCATTGCGAAACTGTTTTGAGATGTGTGTTTGCACACTTGTCAAAGCGAATCCAATGGATGGGAGAGTGAGGGCATATGTCATTAAGGGCAAGACCGTCGGTGACGCCCTCAAGGCATACGCACGGTGGTGGCTGCCCAACGTCGTCAAGGATGAGCTCTCGCTCTCGGTGGACCAGCCGTTCGACGACCATGATGCCGGCAGTGCGATGCACGTGAAGCATAGGTCACCACAAGGCACCGCCTCCTGCAGTCCTGCTTGAGAAGATCATTAGCCTGCTCCCGGTGAAGAGGGATGTCGTGTCCTACAGCTTCCTGCTCAAGCTCCTCAAGGCCGCCAACATACTGAGCGCGTCCGCGGCGTCCAAGGCAAAGCTAGTCCCGACTTGCTGGTGGCGTGGCAGCTGGAGGAAGCCAGCGTCGCTTACTTGCTGGTCCTGTCACTGTCCTGCATCAGCGAGACGCTGTACGACATGGACACCGTGTCGGCCATCCTCAACGACTTCGCACTATGGTGCGCGACGGTCCGGCCAGCGCCGGCACTGGCTCTGTCCGGGAGCCCTGACGACGACAGCCGACACACTCGGGCAGGCACCGGCGGTCACATTCGGCAGAAAGCGTGAACTTCGACAGCACGCGATGGTCCTTGGACGAGCTCCTACCGCTGCACGTGGTGGTGCAAGTGCTCTTCTTCGGGTACGCGCGCGCCGCGGCGCTGGCGTCGGGCGAGGGGCACGCCGTGACCGTGGACGCGGCGGACCTGTTGTGTTGAGCAACATCCAGGCACTGCTGTCCAACAAGTCTGGGTCGTCGGAGGATAAGGCAGATCGCGTGGACAAGCAGCAGATACAAACTGACGGTGACGGTTGAATCAAACACAAGTGAAGGTCCAAGACGAGCATAAAAGATGGCCAAAATAGCCACTGCTAAATGCTTGCCCACCTGAGCTAAGCACTAGGGGACCGCACAACCTCAACTAACCTCCGCCGCCGGTGCGGAGGGCACCACGTTCGCATTCCTGTTTTAAATAGCGTGCTATAGCTGATGCTATAGCACTATTTAGCGTTTCTGGAAGAAAACTTCTGGAAGAAAACTGCTAAGCTATGAAGATTTTAACTCTAAATGATTGTTCCCGCTATTAGCAGTTAATAGCGCGCTAATTTCGCTAAATTGGGTTAGTTTAGCGCCGCTATTTGGTTTTGGGCTTCATTTCCATCGGCCCAAATAACTTAGAGGCCCAAATAGCAAGGATATATCCCTATGTGATGTATGATATTATTGATGTATCATGTATGAACTACAAACTTTGATGTAATGTGTTAGTAAGACTTTGAAATATCTATCTCTATTGGTATTCATAATATTTTTATCTTTATTATGTGTAAAATTATATGATGTTTGACATATTTTTTGCTCAGCCGCTAAATGGCTTAGCCTGCTATTAGCGTGCTATAGCTTTTCTTAGCCTTTTAGAGAGGTTGCCGCTAAAAGGCTTAGCCCGCTATTTAAAACATTGTCGCCAACCACAGCTTCACGGCATGCCTGTAAACTCGTGTCGTGCCCATCGCCAAGCAAACACTGTCTGGCATCATGACGCGCATGTCGTGCTCCCCGGTGAGCCAAGAGCCACTGCATTTTGCTCGCCCCCCGATCACGCGGCCCGGGGCAGCGCGCTCGTCGGAGGTTCATGATGCTGTGCGTATGCGCCTTTTCGCGTCTTGTCTCTGACGCCTTGCCTGCAGCTAGCACCAAAGTAGCAGGTGTGCCCCTGCCCCCACCCTCGCGTCACGCGCATGCATGAGCGTCCACGCATGCCTGCCTACTGCCCCGCGTTCCAAGCCGAGTCCCTCCGCTAATATCCCCCTGCGTTCCGAGACGAGCAGCGGGTATAAGGAAGGAGGGGTATTTTGGACATCTTTGTTGACTGAACCCACATGTCAGAGTTGGCAGACGGTGAAAAACTAACCGAAGGTGGATGGAATGACATGGATGACAAAAAGTTTTTGGACGATAGCACCTATAACCGCTCAAACTTTTTAATGGCTTGTAGGAAATTATGATCTTTCATAATGATATACATGTAAAAGTCTCCTTCACCAAACCTCTAGATGAGTCAAGATTTTGTGCTTCGAGGCGTTAATTCTCTGTAACGTGGCTTGATGTCTTTTACACACTTGATTGTATAGGTAAAAACTTTTGTGAAAAATTGTGTGAAATTTTCAAAACCTATTTTTCACAACTCAAATGTGTCCATAGTTATGTAATGGCTTCACAAAATCTACACAAATTTGGGATGGTTTCAGTTTACTATGTGGTTCACCCTTTTCTTGCTCTTTAAAGTTCGACTGGAACTTCCGATTTCTCACCGAAACTTCTGGTCTCTGGTCATTTCCACCAGAACTTCCGGTCAGTCATTTTGACTACGGTATAAATAGCGGGCCGTATGGACCCTATTCTTCCTTTTATCCACCCGGCTCTCTCTCTCTACCTGACGGTTGCAGCGATTCCTTCTCCTTCCACCGTGATCTCCCTCCTCCTTCATCCTCTTCCAATCCCTTCAAGGGGGATCTTGTCCAAGGCTTGGAGATCGCTTTAATTTGGTGGTGTTTGTGGTCGCCAGAAGGACTCCACGCGTGTGGATTCAGCCGAGATTTCGCGCCTGATCTCCCAATGTACTTTGTTTTGGGTCGGTTCCTCACACATGCTTGCTCTATTTTGTCTATACATGCTTTGTGAATGCCTATCATGATAGTTGTATGGATGGAATTGTCGAGACGTGCCCACATGCCGTCCACTGCCTTGGACCGGAACTTTCGGTCCCCTGCACTAGAACTTCTGGTGTGCAGTGGACTACACGTGTTCATGGCTTCACTCTTCCATCTATTTGCCGCATTCCTCTCAAGTCATGTTTGAGTCCTTCCTTGCCATGTATGTGTTGTAGCATGTCGGATTGTGGTGCGAATCCTTCATGTTCTACATGTCCTCGCCCTCAAAGTTTGGGTGATGGTGAGAAGGAGCGTGCATGTGGTCCTTGTACTCATTGCACCACCAATCCTCCTCCATCTTAGTAGTAGGGGCAACCATCATGGAAGCAGGAGATATCTGATGAAGGTCCATGCTCTTGCCCAGATCGATTCACCATCCCATGTCCTCCTCCTTGACACTACATTGTGGTCCATAATGCAGTGGCCCCAAGTCAGATTCAGGTGGAGGGACGGCCATCAACCCAGAGGTTGTTCACCACTCTCTGGTGCGCATTGGGCAGTACACCATGAATCAGATTCTTTAGCACCACTAGAATCGCTTCACTAGCATTCGCCGACCCACCGATCCTATCGGTTGCATCCCTGTGCGAGGTATTGATTATAAAGCTCAATATTCTAATGTAAAGCGCATGAGGCAAGATAATCCATTTGCTTGGTCCAAGTTTGAGGGTGTGAAAGATCACTTTTGGTCTCAGTTCCACAAGGATTACTATGCATCTATCTACATGAAGAGGGGTATCCTTGGTCCTACTACACCTATCAATATGCACAAGGTACCTTCTTTACTCTCGCTGCAGAATCATCATCATGCAGAGATTCATGCCTTGATTGAGAGCCTTGAGGAGTGGTGCATCTTGCCACTCATGACTTTCAAGCATGACTGGAACAATGAGGTAATCTATCAGTTCTAGGCTACATTATATATTGATGAAGAGCACAAAGTACTACATTAGATGATAGAGGGTCTACATTAATGGTGTGACTACCGTCAGTTCGCTTGTCTTCTTGGTTTTGATTAGCAGGATCTTGATGCTCCTAGTATATATGATCTTTATCCCAATGGGGCAGGCAAGGCATATTTCATTGAGGCAGCCCTATATATTGAAGCCCTATTTTTATGTGCTCAACAATTTGCTCAGGGCCACTATTGATCCCAAGATTGGTGATGCTACTACTGTACAAAATCATGCTCCCACCATTCTTGTTTGCTTTGGGCTTGAGAAAAGGTTTAGTGTGACTGATCTTATGTGGCGCCACATTCAGAAGGTTTCCTTAACCTCAAGTCAGTCTTTCCCTTATGCTCCTTACCTCATGTATATCATTGAGCAAGTTACTGGTTTTGGATTTCATCATGACATAACGCATTAGGATTGGAGTGTGAGGCAGTTACAAGCTAAGACCAGCAAAGGGAAAGAGCTTGCAACTGATGATGGTGGCAGTAGTGCAGTACAAGAGGATGAGGATGCAGCTGTGGCAGATGATGAGCAACATGTACCTATGGACCCTCTAGCTGATGCTTTAGGTGAGCGTGGGCATGGGTGTGGCCATAGCCATGGTCACAGTCATGGCAATGCCATTCGCCATGCACTTCAGAGGTTTATGTCTCATTTCTGCTATTGCCAGGTTAAGCAGGATAGGTGCATGAGTTTCCTTGAGGAGAAGGCAGGTTTCCCTCCAGCTTCTCCTCTTCATCCATTCTAGGATCCATATCAAGAGTATGAGGAGGAGCAGTTTGATGGTGAGGATTTGTAGGACTTTTAGCAGATAGGTGCCTTTGATCCTACATATGGTGTTGATCTTCCTATAGGATACTCTATGGAGGACACTAAGGCAGGTTCACTTTCTAGGATCTCTTCAGTGGTGCTGACCACATCACTAGGACTTCTACCTCTCGCCCTCCAAGTTTTGGTCCTCGGGCTGGGCAGTCTACTTCAGCTGATCCTTTTGGAAAGACCAACTTGGTGGACTATGATGATGATGATGATGATGATGATGATGATGATGATGATGATGATGATGATGATGATGATGATGATGATGATGATGAGTAGCTCGACTCCTGTCCTTCCCCCCCCCCTTGGAGCTTCACGCTTCCTACCCTTGTTGGCATTTGATGCCAAAGGGGGAGTGTTAGGCTTATCTTGATGTAATAGGGGTAGTTAAAACTTTATTTTGTAATAATTCTCTCGTGTGGTGAACCATGTGGTAAACTTAAGCATTTTGTGTGTGATGGATGATTGTAGGCTACAACCTTTATGCTTAACATCTACTTCTGCTTGTTTAGCCTCTTGTGCTATGTTGTGATAAGATGTTATTTTGGAATGGTTATGTTGATTAACTATTCAAGTTCTTTTGGTTTACTCTTGTGTTATATCTTGTCATATGCATCATGCTTTATTTCCTCACACACACTTAGGCACCCCACGAATTGCAAAACTTAGGGGAAGCCCATTCTAAATGTATGCGATCTTGATTTTAATCAAGATTTGAAATTCCAAATCCTATGCATACATTAAGGGAGAGCTCAACTTAAATTTTGGAATTCAAAAGATTAAATTCTTTACATCTATTGTAAGCCTAAGTTGGTTGTCATCAATTAACAAAAAGGGGGAGTTTGTAAGTGCATTAGCCCCCATGTGGATTTTGGATAATTAATGATAATCAAATTAGGGACTAACATGTTTATCAAGTAAAACCTATATGTATTAGTCCATTGATGGAATTGAATGAACACATCTGGTGACTTATAGCACCCTAAATTTTGATGGACAAAAGATGCCTCGACCTAACGGCTTCAAAACCTTCTATCTTTATTTGGGTCATAGGAAACGCCACAATATTTAGAGGGACATAAAACTAGTTAGCAAAATGGGGACAAAAAGTGCTCTTGTCGACTGACTTTTAGCTAAGAGTAGAGGACCAAAAGTTTCGGTCAAGCTGACTGGAAGTTCCATTTGGGGTAAGTGAGGTGCACTCGCATTTCAGAGATCACTTTCACTCTCTGACCGAAAGTCTCAGTATGGACGAGAAGTTCTGGTCCCGGACTGGAAGTCCTCATAGAAACAATCTGCAGGATCTCTCGTGCTACAAGAAACACTTTTGGTGTTGGACAAGAAGTTCCAGTTCATGACCGGAAGTTCGCACATGAATTTGTGCACGTACCTTCGCGTTCCAGGATTCAATTCTGGTCTCTGACTGGAAGTCCTAGTGGGGCCAAGCCTCCACAACCATCAGATCTCGGTGGACTAGAAGTTCTGGTCCTAGGCACCAGAACTTCCGGTGCCACACTATAAATAGTTCTTACCTTCATTTCTAACCATTGCCTGAGCTCATTACACTCATTCTCTGCCTTCTAACTCTCTCCAAGCTGTGACTCACCCACTCTCTCTCCCCCTTTGCCTCTAAGCTTCAATCTTTAATTGTTTGAGCTAGGGATGTGAGATTAGAGGGTGGGAGCATCGATCTTTGACTTGAGCACTTGGATTCCCTGACTTGCTGGCTTGGTTTGTGTCTATTACTCTTGGGTTCTTGGAACCCTAGCTAGCTAGGCATTCTTCATGGTTGCTTGTGTTGATTCATTTGTGAGGGCACCCCAAAGTGTTTGTATTACCTCTTGATTCTTAGTGGAAATCTCAAGTTGACCTTCGTGGTTGCTTGAGAGAGGAGACCTTCATGGTTGGACCTTAGTGGTCACCTCAACAATGGGGACCTAGGAACTCCTTTGTGGAGATTGCTGAACCTCGGTAAAAATACCTTGTCCTGTTGTGGTGGTAGCTTCGACTACCCTTTGTGCTCATTGTTCTTGTCGTTCTTCCTCTCTACCTCCTATTTCATAGGTGGTTTGTGTCGATCTATGACTTGGTGTGGTGCCAAACCTTGAGGAGCTCAACATCACCTTCAACAACATCTAAGAGGGTGTGGTAACACTAGATCTGAAATCCCAACTCAATTCACTCTGATTTCATAGCTTGTTTAGGGCACCGGGAGCTTTGTTGATCTGGACCGAAAGTTCTGATACCCCTAACTGGAACTTCTGATCTAGACCACAGAAACTTCCGGTCTGGTATTTAACTTCTGCAAATTCGAGTTTGTGAGGCTTATTCACCCCCTAGGCCAATTAGGTCCTTTCATCTTCATGCACCAGAAAATGCATATAAATTTCTACCTAGTTAAATAACTCTAGAATAAACTTCTAATATACATAAATTTTAAACCCTAACCCATTTTTACCTAAAACCACCTCTAAAATTCTTCTAGAATCCAACCCTACCTTTTCCACCTAGTGCCACCATATTGTTCTATCTTTGCTTTTGCCCTTTCTTTTGTGGTTAGTGGTAGTCTTGTTTCAATCGATACAACTGATAGTCGATTGTAATCGTCAAGAGGATGAGGACCCAAATTTCATAGACGTGCTGAAAGATGACAACAATGAAGGCAAGTTCTAGCTCCCCTCCCTACCATCTTACTTTAATCCACTAAAATGCTAAAATATGACGAAGATTATTACCCTAGGATAAGATCTTGATTATTGTGATATGCTTATGGACGAATTAAGATAAATGGTTATCTTGTTTTATGAGCTCCACGTTATGAATATACTTAGGCTTAATAATGGAACTTAAAACTGGTTAAACCTGAAACTAAACCCCGACAGGGGGCAACTGGTGGTAAACTATGGAGCTAGTTTACCTTGGAGGGATGCCTGGAGAGGATTCCTATGGGAGATACTCGCCTGTGTCACATAAGGACCGTTTCATAGTCCCTCTGTCCTAGTGGGGTGATGTATAGCCGCATGTCTTTATGGATAAGATCGATCTCACACCCCATTAGATAGAAGTACAATTTCTACTAGGAGGCTGGTGTAGGCAGCGGAATATCAAGAGCCAACGTAGGGATAGGTTTTCTTCCATGGTCCAGTTGGCATGGATGCTATGTGATCTTCCACATTAAGTTTTTGGTTTTTGGCCACATTTGAGCCCTTGATTTTCTTGGCCATGTTCTAGCCATGTTCTTTTGTGATGATTTGGTATCATGATGTTGCGATGATTTGGTTTCATCCTGGTTTTGTGTTTCCAACCCTTGACAAGCCATAGTAGAGTTATATGGACATCTATAACACCCCAAAATTTCTATTTTAGGTTGTTATTAGATAACACTAAATAAAATAAAGGATTTAATATTTTTTCTAAAATATGTCAAGATTTGATTAATTGTTGTCATTGCAAAATGAGAAAAATGTGGATTTATAAAGTTTTTGTAGAATTAATATGAATTTGTTGGTGTGCTTTTGTGGCTAGCTTTGTTTTGCTTGTGTGATAAAATAAATTTCTAAAATTTGATCCGACCATGATTAGGCCCTTTTTGATTTTGAAAAAATTCTTCAAAGTCCTATTAAAAAAACAATTGCAAAATGGTTTGAAAATAGATTTCCTAAACAGAAAAGCCTTTTTCTTTTACCCCTTCCTCTCTTTCTTGTTTCTATCCCACGCTTGCTTGCAGCCGGCCTGCTCTGCTCCAGTGCACGCACCTACGGACTAGCAGCAGCGGCGGCGGCTGCCCGGTCACTCTGTCGGCCCCTCCCTCAGCCCCACACGCCTGCCTCAATGCTGGGCCTTGGCCCAACGCTACTCACGGCCTAGCTCTCAATCACAGCGGTAGCACGGCCTACTCCGCCGCCCCATGCCTCGACCACTACAATGCGGGCCCTGCCTGCTAGCTCGCACAATCGTTGATGCCCAAGCCCCACTTGTCAACAGGCATGGTCATCTTCCTCACCATGTTAGAACAGACGGAAGCCACCGTCGATGCTTGATCTTCATGCACATAGATTGAGGATGGCCGCCACCTCCTTGAACCCTAGGAGCCATAGCCGCCTCCACCCAGAACCCTAGCCCTAGTGCCCTACCGCCATAACCACCGCTCGGAGCTCGCACTGCCATGTCGATCTTCTCCACTAACGAGTCCCTACCATTGAGAGGTAGTCCCCGAGCTCCACGATGTGGAGAGAAAGTTGTTGGTACCGTTCTCTTCTCCCCTCTCCCTCTCTATTGTGCACACGTGCTCACCATAGTTCGTCTGCCATTCTTGATCCGCTCCGCTGCGTCTAGTGCCACCATCGGTCGTCTTCTCCCACATGGAATGGCACTGCCGAGTTCGCCTCACCCCATGCAAGCCATTTAGGTGCTAGCACCCCACAACACTGCCCCACTGAGCTTGTCGTTGGCATCAATGGTGCCACCACCTAAGCCACCACCTCTGGCTAGCCTCGACCATCATGGAGCCCTGCATCATGCTCGTGTGGATGTGCTCCACACCTTGGTGCCCTCACCTAGCCCCGTCGAGCCCCATAGCCACTATGTTGCTGCACAGATCCTGCCGCTATGTCAACCGCCACATGTCAGCCCATATGCACGCCATGTGTAAGCCATGCGCACGCCATGTCAGCGCAGACTGCATCAAAGTGGTCAAGCCCTGGTCAATCCTAGCCTTCTGCAAAAAAGCCCCTTCGCTCTTCAGTAATTAACCTGTAGCCTTTCACAAATAATTAGAGATAGGTCCCTCCAATTTCCATTTAAGCCCCTATGCTTTAGGGTAACAGATATCATCATCCAAGCCCTCTCTATTTCGAGTAAGCCTTCAATAGCTTTGTTTAATTACATTTAGACCCTCGGTTTTTTCTAGTAGCCTCTGGTTCTAGTTTTTCTTTGCAAATAGGTCCCTACGACCTAGTTCTGGCCATAGATTCTGCGTTTCAGCTCCATTTTAATCCATTCTTATCTTGTTCGCTTCGTGCCGACATAAGCTATGTGTTAGCAGTGACTTACCATTATCTATGCTTTTGAATTTCAACATAAAAGTTAATTTGACTAATAACTATTCAATGTCGTTTCAAATTAAAAACAACTTAAACTTTATACTTCATACTTTTATAATACTAACTTATATATTTCTTAATTATAGATATAATAATTATCATAGTTTAAATGTGAATGATATACCAATTATAATAGTTGTTCTCACGTGTCTACATTTTCAAACTATAATATTTAAGTGACTTAAATAATATTAAATGTTTATAAATAAAATATGACTAAGGTTAACTCCAACTTTTGTTGTGGGGGTTAAGACAAGATTTTTAAATAGTTTAAGTGCAAAAGATTCAGACATGATGTTGATCCCCACAACAGGATTATAAAGAGCATAAAATCGATCAGAATTATAAGCACAGCGTATAGTTATAGAGGGTGTGTCTAAACGGATCACATCAGAGGAAAGCTCTGATTCCTCCAACCACTCGCTAGTCATGACTGAGATAAGCTCTCTCAATTGATATTCACTTGGCAAATAAATGCTAAACTGACC
>Ga0182004_10002521_pt1 | contig 14288 bp, 10 predicted proteins | sample Sormic07211540_1_FD_120479 | JGI IMG/M metagenome (GOLD analysis project Ga0182004, IMG submission 120479) | Endophyte microbial communities from Sorghum bicolor roots, Mead, Nebraska, USA - 072115-40_1 MetaG | ecosystem: Host-associated > Plants > Roots > Unclassified | place: USA: Nebraska...
CTTCTCTAACAGTTGACTGTTTATCATCATAATGGAAGTCCATGCTATCGGTGCCTCTTTCCAAGTCCACCACCTGTGGCAGCCTGCCAGAGATGCTCAGACAGTGGTGTTCTTGGGGTTGGTAGGTGACACTGTAGAAGCTCGTCATTAGTACAGTGGGCAAAAACTTAGTTTTTTTTGTCCTGTTTAAAATTCATCAAACTTCTTTGTTTATATGATGTGGACTTCAACCCAAATAGGAAATTTTAAATCATAAGTTAGTGGCTCCAATATTGTGTAATTTTAATATTTTTTATGTCCATATTAATCCTTAATTATTCAGTGGCTACAGGTTTTTTTGGTTCACTCAGTAATGTAATTACTAAAATGGCTTTTTCTTCAGGGTGTTCTTAAATATTGTGGTATTTATTGTGCTTTTACAAGAAATCAGTGTAGACACCTCAGTTAAGTTAGCAATTTGTATAATTAGTTTATATAGTTTGCTGCTATATATGATTGATTCCCTGTTAGTTACTTTATTAGACATAGTTTTGCACTGGTGTACTAACTACTGTTTTGTTTACTAGTTCCGGGAGTGATTGGCTGCTTACAAGCTCTGGAGGCTATAAAGATTGCAACTGGTGTTGGTGAGCCCCTATGTGGAAGAATGCTACTATTTGATGCACTCTCTGCTCGTGTTAGAATTGTATGTGACTTCACTCTGTAAATTTATTATCTTTGGATGCATGATCACAATTTATCCTAATCCCAGCACCATCGTCCATCGGGGGATGGCAATGCTACATCCTCCTATCTAGTTTTAACTTACACCTTGTTTCTAGTATATTATCACAGATTCGAGTCTAATTCAAGAATTACAATAGTGGTTCTAACAAGAAAGTAATCCTTTATAGGATCATTCTTAGCACTAGTGAGAAAAGTGTCTGGTTGTTTGGTGTATGGGTTACAAACCTTTTTCTTCTTAATATAATGATACACAGCTCTCCTGTGTTTGTGAAAAAAAAGAGAGAGAAACTTTGACTCTCTTTTCTTATGGGAACAACCTTTTTCTGCTGTGTTGTATCCTTATATGTGATGGTCACATCTTGATTGTGCCTCATAAAGTTTAGTTTTGTGCTTTTGATCCAATATATAATACCTTCGAGCCATTTAGATTCTGGGAACATAGCTGTTGCTAGCAGGGTTAACTCGCCTGTTTTAATGTTTTCCAGACCTTTGCAGAGAGCTGGTAACTAACGTATTCCCAGCACCAGTAGTTAGTGTTACAAACCTTCTAAAACTTTTAAAAGAATCTAACTGTGAAGTAGACACTGAAGCTTTTGCATGATCTTGATTGGTTTCTTCTCCAAGAACTTACTGTGATTTCCAGTCACCAATGGGATTTGAAACCATGTTTGAGGATTCATCCTATTTTCAGATGGTCTGCCATTAAGTGGATTATGGTCATCAATGTAGTTCTGGTCATCCTGCAAATTATTAACAAACTTTGGTCCTTCAAAGTTGTTTGCATTGCTTGGACGCAAGCGATAGGACTGTCTTAATATAGCTCATTATCATGTCTAAGTATATTTGCAGGTTAAGATTCGTGGAAGCTCTCCAGATTGCACCCATTGTGGCAAAAATTCTGTTTTCACAGAACAAGATTTTCAGAAGTTTGACTATGAGAACTTCACACAATCACCAATGTCTGATAAGGTAATGTGAATGGATGCAGTGCAGATCATATCAAGAATGTATTGAAGTCTGTGTCTTCATCTACTGTTACATTTACTGCAGGCAGCACCAAGTGTGAACTTACTCCCAGAGAGCGCCCGGATCACTTGCAGAGATTACAAAAAACTGGTTGACAATGGTGAACCTCATCTATTGTTGGATGTACGACCCGCACATCACTTCCAAATAGCTTCGATTTCTCCATCTCTGAACATCCCGCTCTCCATGTTGGAAGAGAAGCTGTCTACACTTGAAACCTCACTGAAGGAAACAGGAGAGGCGTCAACCTTGGTTGTCCTGTGTAGAAGAGGCAATGACTCTCAGAGAGCCGTCAAGCTTCTCCATGAGAAGGGATTTGCCTCTGCGAAGGATATCATCGGTGGGCTGCAGGCGTGGGGACAAGATGTTGATCCTCATTTCCCTGTGTACTAGCAAAATGGATGTAACAATTTATCTGGCGCCTATGAGATGTAATGCTCAAGGTCAAACGTTTACATAGGACAGAGCTATGGGGGTGAGTTCAAGATTGGTTCCCACGCGGTTAACTATTGTTCTCGGCTTAAGAACTTGTTTTGTTTGAGTTCCTACCTTGTAACAGTTTAAATGCCGGCAGAGGTACTGCTGTTGCAAAAACGATAACTCTGATACTATTATTTGAGTACTAACTTTACAATACTGTGTACTTGGCCCCCCAAAAAAAAATCGTGGACTTGCATGGCCACGGTATTGTGATGGCTAATGCCATGGATAAAATTAGATTGAGCTACAAAATTACTTTAAAGGCAGCAGTTTAAAATAAGCTTTGATGTTATGATGAGAACTTTATTATCAATCAAACAGCAAAAAAAATGTCCACTACCGTGAGGTCATGTGCATTTTTTTAACAATATCATTATGTCGCTGAAATTTCTGCCGCGTATTGATTTCTTTACAAATTTTGAAATGACTATATTCTACCAAAAAACACAAGTTGGGCATTCAAAGTTACAAGGAAAGTATGTTGGGACTTGGGGCTCAAGCGCACTGGAAGGTGTGAAATTGGACAGATGTGTGTGAGGTAACCGCAGACTTCAAAGGCAGCAGTATGTCCTAGATATTATGACCGTGCAATTGTCACCCTCTGGTTTCATATTTCTTCTATAGCACTAATTGCCCAGGATTTGCTTGTTCGCGTTCCAGAATTTCAATTCCAGACAAACCATGTCTTAGTGTTCAAAAACAAAAGCAGTATGCTATCTCTGTTAATGTGGCTTTTTCAGGTCCACCACATCATTTCTCCTCTGGCTTTGGTTGATCATCCATTCCTTCCTCGCATTCTTTAAGAAGTCTTTCTACAGCAGGATCATAAGCAATAGCCATCCGCAGGTATTTGGCAGCCTCAGAATTCCGGCCTTCTCTAGATAATATACTGCAATAACCAATGTCAGCACGTTTAGCAACTGTCCAGCATTTTAGGAAAACAGAACCACATAAATAAAATCAGCAATGGAGTTGAACCACAATATGTGGCTACATGATGGGCCAAGCAACCATCTAGAATGTAGGTTATTGGTAGCCAAAGCACATACAAGGGAAGAGAGAGAGGGAGCATGCGCTGGGCTAGGGCACACGATAGAGGATGGGGGTTGTCCTGTTGGGTGCCCAAAAATATGGGGTATGGGGGAGAAATATGGGTGCCCAAAAATATGGGGTCTGGAGTAGGGGCCCTGCTGGAGTAATGTTTTTAGCCTGGGCACCCATATTTAGCTATTGGGGCTTGAGTAGGGGCCCTGCTGGAGTTGCTCTTATCGATGGACCATTTGTAACAGAATGAGCTATAAAAGGACTTTACCTTCCCAAAGTAAGCATCCCTTGGAAGTAGCAGGTTTTGTTGATGGGCTTTTTGGGTTCCTTGAGCTCTGCTAATCTCTGCAGGAGTTTGATTGCCGTCTCATTATCCCCCTACATTGGAAACCGAAGTGATGCTTAGGTTGTTCGCTGTCATTCCAAATGTTTTTATAAACTGAGTTCTATGCAGCAGTACTCTACCTGACGCTCGTTTGAAAGACCTGCCCCAAAATATGCAAGCACGAGAAGAGGATCATCTTCTTGAATCTACACAATCGAGAGCATTGAGTCTTACTAAATTACTGTCTCAGATCATGAAAATCATCTGAGGTAACAACAGACCTTTGGTATAGCATGTTCAAAACAAACTGCAGCTTCAGGAAACAATTTATTTGAGAACAGGGTTTGTCCCATTGCAATCAACGCTGTAGACAGATCTGGGTTTCTCTCTACTGCTGTCCTGTGTGCAACATTGATCACCAACTCCCATTGTTTGAAAATGGAAATGGCAGCCAAAATTAATCAGACAAAGCACAACACCAACTTACCTGATCAGTGGAAGCGCTTGATCTCGGCAGCCAGTCCCCAGATAATGTAATGCTTGCTAATGATAAACATATACGTATATGCATCAGAATTCATATATCGAAACAATATTCCAAGACAAAAGAATTTGTGTAAACATTCATACTTCAAGTAGCTCCTCAGGTGAGCTGGACACAGATATATTTCCTTCCAAACTTTCCACTGCAAAATTAGGAGTTGTACTCTCACTGGCAGTTCCCTTATCAGAAGACATCGATTTCATTTGCAAGTCAGCATCTTCTAGCTGTGTCCTCTGTAAATTCATGATAACTTCAGCATCATGATTTAATTGCACATAATGAAAATAACTAGAGCACATAAAGTAGATGGGCATGCCTGCATCATCTCAGGTACCTCAAGAGGTGACTTTTCTGCTCTGTAACCAACGTGGGCTCTAGTATCCGGCAATCCCAACAGCTTGCGGAAAGCATCATTTCTCAAGAACAATTGCTGCGATTTAATCATTTGAAAAAAAATAAATAGAATGTAACATGAAGTACAAAATGCTGACTTCACCGCATTAAGCTTGTTCAAATTAAAATGCATGGAACCTGATCTGCTCAAAGGATAGAAACAGGAAATTACAAACAAAAAGGGGAATTCATAAGCCTTTTTTTCCTGTTGGAGTTTACACAATAGTAATAGAGGTTGGGATGCATCTGTCTGTTCTAAGCAACCTCTTTGGGGTTCTTGACAGCAGTTGCATTATCATACCATCTACTGTGGGCTATTTAGTATCTCCTTCAAGGTGTTCTTAGGATTCATATATTAGCCTTCACTTATTGATTTATTGGAAGAGAAGCATAAAAAGGGTGTTACAGGCCTACAACACATGCCTACCTTGTTGATATTCAAACATGCATTTGATCAATGGCAAACCCAAAAAAAAAGAAATGAGATAAGTCTACCAGGACATGTGATCCATCTTCCCTATTTTGTGGATGAGGTTTACAATTACTTTACCACAAAAATCAAATTAAGATTTAGGCAAACAAGCAAAAATTATGCTCTAACCTGAGCTACAGAAAATAAACCATTTGTAGTCCAGTAGACCAGGCTTCCCTGCCAATCAAAGATTACAAAAACCAGAATTCAGCATCTGAATTGCTATTTGGGTGAAACAAAAGTTGCACACAAGTGTGATACTTCTTCTGCAACCAGTTTGGCTATAATAAACATGTTGGTGTAGCAAAAACATTATTGACTAAACAATTTATTGCAAATTAGTTCACATCATCTCACAATGCATGAGTATCGTCCTTTTAGTTTCAAATCCTAAGAAAAGAAATCAGGTTTTGCCACAGCCCACAGTTCTGCGCAACCTGCTTTCCCCCTCCAGATGCAATATCTTATTCATCCAACTCTGTCTATTTTGCTTGTGAGAACACAAGCAGGAATAAGTGGCGTGTGCCTGTCATTATTGGGATATTAGAAGGATAGTAATGTAATGCGAATGGAACAATGTGTCAAATAGAACTATTGCTGGAAACCATCGCAAATACTAAAGCACCTGCACGGTTATGAAATTCTACAATAATAATTAGGCCAATTTATTTAATTAATTTCTGCCCAGCAAACTTGAGAACTAAATCTGAAATCAACCACACAGCATTTGTTCGTAACCACATAAAAACGAAATGCATGTATCTGATCTGAGGAATCACATATGAAATAAAGCAAAGGGAAAACACAAGTAACTGACCTGAGGAACCACGTATGCAATAAGAAACAAAGGGATAGTCAGGACATCAAGGTATATTCTATAGTACTGCAAACAAGAAAGAAATGTTTTCAGAACAGGACTAGATTTTTACATAAAAGTAGTGAAAATAGAATGCGTCCAAAGCAAACAGTCAACCTGAAATAAATTCACAGGTATCTTAATGGACCTCACTAAAGAGGAAAAAAATCTTAATACCTAATTGCAGACATCAAGGTTGAGAGCAGCCCACCGAACATAATTCATACCTCTAAGAATGGTATTATGCGTATTCATAAGTACCAACCATAGCTACTACTTGGGTATAAATCCGCAGGTCAGTATAGCAACCACATCAATCATACAAATGCAACAACAATGCCATTTGGCAGTGGTGGTACCATTGCAATATAACAACAGAAAGAAAACATGTGGGAGATAGTTGTAATCATAGTTGTTAAACTCTTTTGTTTCAAAAGAAAAAAAAGTTGCTAAAGTCTTGATTCTATCATCCAATTTTACAACTTTACGACCTTAGTTGATTGCGTTGATTCTAGTAAGTAGAATCTACAATTTTCCTATGATTTGTGATCCTACCGTTGGAGTTCCGATCCGATTCAGGTATATGATTTTAACAACCTTTGGTCTTTGGTTGTAATGCTAGTATTATTTACCATCTAAACCTCGCAAGTGTTTCATTGAAGTCCACAGATTGCCACCAAACAAGTAAAAGGAGCAGTTCATCATCATTGGTCCAATAATTTACTCCACATGACACCCTGCTGCTGTCAGGGGCTCAGGATCATGTCCAAAACACTTCATTGCATCAATTGCAGGTACCCACATGATCCAAGTGAGCTAAGAACATCATATGGGCCATAACTCCTAAGGCCAACTGCTCAAGTACACTATACACAATTACACATAATATATATGATTAAAAGACTGATTGATGGTCGTCACCCATGTTCTTTCCTCTTTATTACAAAATCTGAGTAATGGGTTACTTATGCTGATAACTTATAAAGAATTTACGACAGCTAGTCAACTAGTTACATGTATCCCTGTGACTGGTTTTCTGGATCATACCTTAGCCAGCAAGCCAAAAATTCCTGGATGATCCTTGATCTGGGAGCCCTGAAAAGAAATCTGAGACAACAGATGAAGTCAGTCTCAGAGACAGTTTAGAATAAACAAACTCCTAGTAATAGCTTCATAAGGTTACAAACTACAATTGTTGATCAACTGAGTGAAAAATAACATAAAATGTTCTATTTAAACAAAAAGGTTTTATAAGAACATGGCTTAATACATAACACCATGCTGACCCCCGCCCCTCCCCCCAGGTTCTATGTTTGGAAAGATCTTTTGAATATCAACACACTTCCATCTATATAAGACTGAAAAAAGATAATCACAGACCAAAATCACCAGTTCACACCAACCTATAATCCGTCCAACACAAGTTCAACTGCACTAGTTTAATCTAAGCTCATAATAGGCCCTCAATGTTGTCATCGCTTGTACACCAGCTTGCTTGCATGATTCTTAACCAAATGCTGTATGTGAAATTCAAATTAATAATCACACAGCGAGAACCAACTAGAAGGAAATTAACCCAGCTATGAATTTTTAACTTGTTATACTTTCTGTGTGTTGGCCTGGTAGGCTGGTACTAGAGACTAGACTTACAAAGCAAAAGGAAACACATTGGAAAGGGAGAATAGTAGACAAAACCATTCAAAACAGAAATTGGCAAGAGAGTACCTGAACATTTAGGTAATGCAGACCAGCAACTAAGATAGGAAAGGTGGGACCTAAAGTGCCATGTGGAAACTCAGTCAAGTTATGGAACCACAGAATCCCACCCTGTTTAGTAGTACAGAAATAAACAATATAGGAAGTTAATATAGATTAAATGAAAATGAGTTGACCATGCAGCGTAATAGGATGAATATAATCCTTGCAAAAAATATATATATATGCTTCACAAACAGGATACACTTGCCATTAGACAATGTATATCTGGGAAATAAATGGTAACTATAGTACTACACTACTATCAATACTAGCATATAGCTTGATATGTTTTTGGCTTTTTGGCACATCAAGTACTGTACCAGTTTTCAACTCAATACAACTTATTTGTTGAGTATCTAACATGGCATCCAAGCTTTATGGTATTAAACCCCATCCAGTCCATATTCACTACCCTGATGTTGGCAACTTTGGGTGACTACCTTCAGCCGAATCCAGCCCGCAACCTCTTCAACCACCTCACCATGCCCCTGGATATAGATTCCCTTTCACCTAACAACCACAATTATCAAGAGCTCCGAATCTTCAAAAGAACTAATGCAACCTCCAGACTTGCAACTTAACAGTATGCTAAGCAAGATATCTCTAGTAGCTCAATTGGCACATTAGTTCCTTAAAACACCTGGGAGCACATGGTATCAATAATGTAATTCAGTAGTTCACAAATTGGCATATTTTTCTTTCTTCTCATAGCTAGGTAAAGTACAAGTGCATTAATGCAATTGGCCAATAGCGACATAGCAATTCTAGGATTGAATATGGAGTATAAACGTTCTGTTATAGTTTCAATAAGTTTCATCCTAACTGTAATTAACAAATTGAACTTTTTGCGTAAACAGTTAATTTAAACGATACAACAAAGAATATAGAACATGAATACATATAAAATGGAAACAGTATCAACAACAACTATGGCTGCTAACATTGTGGCCTTGACTCCTTAAGACATCATATCATACTCTCCTCACGAAATATGGGACTAGTACAAGGAAGGAATAGAGAAAAAAGTACAGAGATACCTTGAACATACATTATCAAATCCAGGGTGATTATTCAAGCACATGCTCCGTATACTCATCATCCAAAGAATAAAGCAAGGGAACTGCGACGAAATACAGAGGGCAGAAGAGATGAGAACATAATTAGGAACAACAAAATGTACATTGCAAAATTAACTGACAGCATCATAAGATCTGTAACTAATAATATTAAACTATGTGAAGGGCAGAAGCCAAAAGATCTTATCACAATATTTATATCATTACCTGTACCGAAAAATAGGCAAAATTCCAAAGAAATGAGGGACAACCAAGCTCCTTCTTTTTCTTCTGGAACAAAGCATACTCTTCACGGAAGTTATTTCCAGGCTGAGGAGTGGGTAATGAAGTGGACACTTCAAAAAAAAAAGATATAGGATAGTCCAATCAGACATGGAAAATGCACAATCTATTAAAGCAAATGTCACAGATGTATCTTTGAAATCAGGCTCCCATAACATAAGCATTTTGAGTCAAACAATATACTAAGGCAGTAGTTCGTTATCATACTATTACATCAGGAGGGGGTATTGGTCGTTTTGTTTGTTTGAATCAAGGCACAGGGGTACTGATCGTTAATTGTCACTGGATGCTAAACATATTAAATTACATACACTAAACCGTTGGGAATTTAGAATACACTTCTGCTCAACTTCTGTAAGATGCATAAAGACATCGATCGATCTGTTTTACAGGTATCTGATAGCCGATAAGTTGCTGCATCACCATAAAATTTACGAAGCTTGCAGAGCAGGCAGTACAACTTACATCTTCGGAATACTTCACCAATTTTAGCAGTCTTCTGAAGCTGCACTATGAGGGCAGGAAGTATCAACAGTCTCATGGCCACAGTAGAAAAGGAGATTGTCATCCACCTGTGGTGAACATCAACAACTAAACTACACTCATTGGCTCAATGACAGGGGACATTCATAATAACATACGCAAAAGTACGAGCGAATACGATATTCAAAGCAAAAGCATACCCTCAAATTGGCACGAGAGAGCGTGTTGCAAAAAATAAAGGGAAATGGAAAGTTTTTTTTCCGCAGTAATAAGAGGCTAACCACGGCAGTCCGGTGAGGCTATGGAACCCGTCCATGAGGTCCAAAATTGTGCTAACAGCCAATTCCGACACTCCCCCAACGCCGTCGGCCGTGGCGCCGGCGGCACCTCCCACGGCATCCGCCGCAGCACCCGCTCCGCTGGCGACCCCTTCCCCGTCATCAACGATTGTCACGCCATCCAAGTACACGCTTTCCTTCTCGGTGTATACATCCTCTCCGGGAGCGTCCGCGGCAGCGGTGACGGGACTGGAACCAGACCCGGACCCGGAGCGGGAGTACCACGAGAAGCTTCGCGAATGGAAAGCAAAAGGAGGGAGCTCACGAGGGGGCAACGGGAGCGCGGGGATAGGAAGTGGGTGGTGGCAGCACGGGCTCTGGGAAGCAGCAGAGAGGTGAGCAACGGCGGCGGCGAGAGGCGGCGGGAGGAGCCGGCGGCGGCCGATGAGGCGAACCGCAAGCGCCATGGCGTTCGTCACGTGGATGCAAAGGGACAAGGTCTAAACCCTTGACACGTGCAAGCTCCTAGCTGTTCGATCGGTATCAGACGGCTCAGATCGACTAAAACCAGTAATTTGTCGGAAAGGACCTCTAATTTCCTCTCTAATTGCCGTTAAGGCATGCGCTTCTTCCCCCTCCCTGCTCACTTCCAATGGAATCTGGCCCAGGAAAGTTTTACTAGTAGTCAGCATTTTCGATCTTTTAGCCCATCAAAAAATCTGGCCCAAAAAAGTTTTACTAGTAGTCAGCATTTTCGATCTTTTAGCCCATAAAAAAATCTGGCCCAAGAAAGAACTGAAAGAAGCCACATCCCCGTCCCGAGCCCCCAAGGCCGCGAGTCTGCAACACGGCGCCCCTGCGGACGAGCGCCGCCGTCCCCGAGCACGGAGGTCGAGCTGCCCAGGCGCGGAGCGCCAGCACCCCGCCGGCCGGCCGCCCACCCACCGCCCCGCCTGGCTGCCTGGGCCTGGCGCTAGTCGCCGTTGCCGAGCCTGTGCGGCACGGCCGTTGGTGCGCCGAGCAGCGCGGGACCCGCCGCGGCGCGAGTCCACGGCAGTGCGGGAGCTGATCCTGCGGTCTAGGCGGAGTCGGTGAGATGGTGATGGTGTCAGGCGGTGGGGGGAACGCGTGGGCGAAGGAGATGACCGTCCGCCGCAGGATAGCCAGCATGTGCGCTCCACACCCTGAAGCAATCTCTCTCTTCTCTGTAAGAAAAGGGTTCTTTTCTATCAAGCTGCTAACTACCATTATCTGTATGGATTTGGGTTCAGATTCAATAAGACGCAGGAACACTTCCCTAGTCTGAAGGACTACAACGATTATCTGGAAGAAGTTGAGGATATGAGTGAGTTGTTTCACCTGTTTGTTTGTTAGGGAGTGGCTCCTTTTTGGAGAAGCCATAATTTGTGGCTTCGTCAAAACGGCTCTGGCTCCTCCAGAAAAACGTTTGGTAGGGCTCCTCTGATGGAGCCGGAGCCGGAGAGAAGCCCTGCCAAACAGGCCCTATAATTTATTAGTCTTGAATTATACCAATTGGGAAAAGCTTAGCAGGTTTGATTTTTCTTTTCAAGCTTTCAACCTGATCGAAGGGATAGATGTCGAGGTGATTGAAGCAAAAATTGCAAGATACCAACAGGAAAATGTGGAGCAGATATACTTGTCCAGAGCTAAAAGGGTGTGTTTGTCATGATCCCTGATGTAGTCTTATGGAGTACCGAAATTCCTGTTGAAATGTTTTACTCTAACTTTTGATATAATTCATATATCCGATTGAGAAAGATTTATCTTTTATGTATAATGTGTTCCTTTATAGGCGGAAGATCTTGCAGCAGCACTTAAAGCAAGCAGGATGAACCCTATAAAGGCCGAGGTCAATGATACGGTCAGTAGATATTTTTCAAGATATATGTTTTCTTCATAAAAAATTATGAAGGTTATAAAATATGGGTTTTCTTCAACTTAGAGATCTGATAGTCTCATAGCTGGTTGTGTAATACATGAGCAATTGCATCATGCTGGTGTCACTGGTAAACTGCTTGCATGGGAAATATTTGGCACCACCATGTAGTAGGTCAACCAGGCAAACTTCTAGTAAACATCATGAGAATATGGTAGTGATGAAATACTAAATGATGAAGTGACAGTTTTCAGATTTATCACCTTGACGTCTTATCAACATGTTCTATTGGTAATTGTGATCATAATCACAGTATTGGCTGCATGTTTTGCACTAGAAAAAAAATGACCTATGCAGGAGTGGTGATTTGGTGATCAAATGGGCAAATCTTTTAGCAAGTTAAATCCTTTGCCAGCATGTTTCACCTTCATTATGCATTTTGTTACCGGTATATATATATTCACATAGATTTCCTACATCTTTAGATATTGCCCTACCCGACCAACATGACCACAAATGAAATTTAGTAAAGGCATGCTATTATCATCTTCACTTTGTATCCTTATATAATTATGTTAAGTGTTTCATCTAGTTTGACTCACACATATCTCGCATAAAGAACTGCGAAGTTCCTTTTCCTTTCATTATGTTTCTCTATACTGTACTGCTTTACTTTGATATTGTTTTCTGATGCGTTGATGTCGTGTTCTTGGTATAAATGCGAACACTTGGTGCTCCTGCAATCTGTAACAGGCTGCTGGGAGTTCTCAGGGTATTAGTGGTGGGGCAGGAGTTCAGGGCCAGTATGCACCTGCCGCTGTTCTTGGGGGAGTGGCTCAGCCTCGCCCCACAGGTATGGCTCCCCAACTAATGGGCAGTCGGTCAGATCCTCTTCAAGGAGATGACGAGGAGACCAGGAGACTACGTGCAGAGCGAGTAGCACGAGCTGGTGGATGGACTGCTGAATTGAGTAAGAGAAGAGCACTGGAGGAGGCGTTTAGCGCCATATTCATCTAGGACTGATCAAAAGGCAACACATGGCCTGGAGGAAAGCCAGTATATTTAAAATGGCCGTCAAACAACTGCGCAACATTGGATGGTCTATACCGCGATACCTTTTGGGACATGGAATTCTCACAGATTTTAGTGAAGTACTACCTATTAGCGCCAAGTGAGCGTGCGGTCGCAAAAGCATCCTTTGTGTGCAAGCTAGAAAATGCACATTGTTGTGTACCTTGTTCGTCTCAGGTCATCTTGACAGTCAAGACTTGTGACAGTTCTTTTGTATAAGGACATGATACACTTTACGAGCCTCGCTTCTCAGACGTACCACCCTCTGTCCTAAATTATAGGTCATTTTGGGTTTTCTTGGTGCATAGCTTTTGTTATATACCTAGATATACAATATGTCTAATACATAATAAAGATTGTGTACCTAGAAAAGTCAAAACGACTTAGAGATTAAGACAGGGGGAGGGGTTAAAAGAAATTGTCCCATGATATTTGTTTTTGTGAGAATTTTTTTTTGAATTCAGATATTCAATCTACTGCGAGTCTGTGACTCATTGACCTCTTCTAACTGTGCCTGATTCAGACAACTAAATGTATCCTTCACTCTTAAAGTTATAGGAAAAAGTCTACATAACCCCCTCAACTATCTAGTATAGTCTACTTTACCCCCTGAACTATAAAACTGGATATTCTATCCACTAAATCTTTTAAAACTGGTCAAATAACCCTCTCGAGTGGATTTTGGAGGGTGGTTTTGTTTTTTTTATTTTCGCCAAATCTTTAAAAAATCATAACAAAGCATAGAAAATCATAAAATAAAAATTCTAATTTTGTTAGACTCTAGATGAATAGGTTGAACATATAATATAGTATATTTCAATACAAAGTTTTTGTTGTAACTTTAAATCTATGTTTTCTGTAATTAATTAGAATAATTTATATATGTGGTTTCTATAGTCCAATTATGGTAAAATTTTTATGATGGGCTCGTTATTGTATGCTTAAACTATGGTAAAAATTTTATATTATTAAATTACGTATAATTTAGTTATAGATAAAGCATAGCTTTAACAAGAATAAAGCTAAATAAATCTATAACTAAGTTATACATGATCCAATGGGTATGAAATTTTTACTATACTTCAACCAAACGATAATTAGCTCACCACAAAAATTTCACCATAATTGGACCATAGAAACTGCATATATGAATTATTCTAATTAATTATAGAAAAACATAGATATGAAGTTATAACAAAAACTTTGTACTAAAGCATACCGTATTATATGTTCAGTGCGTAGATCTACTCATGAGGAGTCCAAAAAATTAGATTTTCTATTTATGATTTATTATGATTTTTTAAAGATTTAACGGAAATAAATAAAAAATAAAAAGAATAAAACCATCCTCAAAAACAGCTTGAGGGGGTTTTTTGACTGGTTTTAAAAAGTTTAGAGAGTAGAATATTCGGTTTTATAGTTCGAGGGTTAAAGCCTAAAAAGTTTGGTAGGTTATATAAATAGCATGTCAAGTACTTTCTTTAGATTAAGGGAGTTGTATGCAAGAGAAAAAAAAGACAGTACTTTTGTAGGCTACCAAGAGCTCCAAGAAAAAGATCATGACAAGGTTATATATA
>Ga0182004_10002522_pt1 | contig 14287 bp, 11 predicted proteins | sample Sormic07211540_1_FD_120479 | JGI IMG/M metagenome (GOLD analysis project Ga0182004, IMG submission 120479) | Endophyte microbial communities from Sorghum bicolor roots, Mead, Nebraska, USA - 072115-40_1 MetaG | ecosystem: Host-associated > Plants > Roots > Unclassified | place: USA: Nebraska...
ATACTTTCTCCATTAGTAATGATATTATTTGTCTGATTTGTAGTTTTAGTTGTAACTATCCGAAACTTCTAAACTCAACATACATATCTTAGGACTTGGGTCACATTGGAGGGTGGGATCATACAAAGGGCACAAGTGCAGTGGGTGGTATGGCTTGAGAGAGACTAATATATTAGCCAAGTTCATTCCGATGCTTACAACTTCAAAACATGCCTCATCGTGAGGATGGCAGAGTTGGAGAAAACTTAAATTTGCATGTTGCTTAGTTACGTTACATTGTACGAGGAATTGAAACTGTCTCGACGTATGAGTGCGAGGCCATTGCCTATTCGACAGTTCCAAAAAATCAGTGTGGTTGCGCCTAAATGATCTTATATAATCTGAGTACGTAAACTGTCGCATCAGTTCAGGGTTACGAAACAATATAAGTGCTTAGAAACAGTCTGCCGCTTCATATTTTCTTCGGAACCCTCGATGCAAACTAAGTCGGTGCCATTGCTGACTATATTCCACCATGAGTGATTCGGGAGAGCCTTCTAGTAAGCGTTTTAGGGAGGACGATGCTGGCAATGAATCTTCGATCTGCTGCTTGGCCACCAATGCCAAGTAGGAAAATTCGTCGGTGCATCCTACGGGGCATCAATGCAGATTCGAGGACTTGTCCCAAGATGCCACAAAGCTGAAGCAAACGATCATGGAGCTCAGCATTGTATGGAAAAACTTGCCTTTGGAGATGTCTGGTGTTGTCTTGGATCACGGTGATCCCGTCAGTGTGATTTGCTTCTGTTCGGTTTATAAGGACTGGGCGAAGGGTGCCAAGATCAATAATTGCAATCGCCTTCCATTTGGGACTCCGGTGTTGATTACGTCTGGTCTGCGCCCACAAAGAGTTGACAGAGACAACGAAGATGAGCATGGTGGTTTTGGCCTTCATGACATTGGTTGCCCGGAAAGAGACGTAGAAATGAACACGAGCATGGTGGTTTCAGCCTTCACGACGTAGTCAACAAATCTTACTACGGTGATTGCAACAGGTTGAAAAATTGGGCTTGGGTGGGAGGCAAAGACGACAGGTTGGTCACCACGGACTTAAGGTGCAATCTTGAACTTCTCAACCTGATTACTGGTAGTCGAATTGCATTGCCGTCGTTTGCAACGATTCTCAGAATACACGTCGTGCCTATCCATTCTCGACATCCTAGTGTGTGCTTGAATAGCCTGTTTGAACTTGGACTTGGCGGCCAACCACCATCCGATGATTGGTTGGCTGATGTTATGTTACGAAAGGTTGCATTATGCTAGACACCAAGACATGAATATGGCTGTAAGGCCGTCGCTCTATTCTCGACGTACCTGTTGCAGATGCTTGTTGTCACAGCGGTACCCAATGTGCGACTAACCCCAACAATATGGATTTGATTGAAGAATCCAGAAGAAAGTATACTATGTAGATACACTGATGTCTGTATAATCCATGGCAAGGTGATGGCTGTGACTGATGATGGTGATATCTGGTCTAGGAAGTTGGAAGACGGCGCTGATGTTGACCCTGTAGTGATAGATGGTCTGCTTGTGGTTGTTGACTGAGATATTGATGATTCTATATTTTACCTGACCAAATGCAAACGCGACTTATATCTTCAAGTCGTTTGTATGTTTGGCGAGAAAGATCATCCAGGATTCGAAGAAGAATGATTGAATCGAGTTGTTCGGCCACACTATAGTTTCATTCCACGTCACTGCATCGTCTTCTAGCTGGACATTCTAATGAAGAGATGGAAAACCATGTAGAATCTGGGTGATGGTTGTTACTAGCTTTTTGTAGGAGCCAACTATCCTTACTGCCTCGACATTCGAAAGTACTTGGAAGAAAAAGACGAAGACAATTGTATTGATTATATTGATGAAAAATAATGTCTTGAGGGCAATTGTGTTTATTTGTCGGACACGCTGGATGCTGATGTGACATTGTTCGAGGTAAAGAAGGGAATTTATATGAATGACTTCTACTATGACCCTTTCCGAAATCTGAGCTACAAAAAATCGAAAATTATTACACAACTTCCAATGTGGTTTCGACCTACTTCTACTGAAGATACATCTTAGGGAGAAGCAAATGTGTAGATAAGATTGAAACCTTATGTGTTGTATGTATTATAATATCAGTGTGTTAATTTGTACGTTAGAGACTCAGTGAGTTGGTTTGTAAGTAATAAATACCAGGTACAAGGAGCTAGATACATGTATTATATATTCAGTTTGTCAATTTGTATGTTAAAGACAAGGATATTTCAACAACTACACTGAAAGGTTGCTCTGTCATTGCTTTTTATGCTGAATGTTGTGCTGTATATTGTTGAATATCTTTCTTAGAAGATGTGTACACATTAGGTGCCAATGGCTTGGTCGGAGGGTTCGCGACGACAAAATATCGCAGGCGTCCTCTCCCTCCCTCTCTGACTCACTTACTGTGCACCACAGGAGTTGAGGCAATTCAATTCAAACAAGCTAGAACTCTGCACCGCAAGAGCTCATGTAGCTCAACTCAAACAAGAAGTAGCTCAACTCAAACAAGAACTGTGCACTGCAAGAGTTCAGGTACGTGATGTTCTCGAACACCGCTCAGTGACATGATTAGTATGTAATCGAATTACTGGGGTGGGGGGAGGGGGATGAAATGTAGTGCTTTGTTCCTTTTTTGTCCATTGGCTTCCTGAAGACTGCAATTTTAACTGATCTCTATATAAATATGTGCATTTGTTTTTTCGGAGTTTTGTTCGCCAACACTTACAATTGTTTTATCTTGTAGACGGTGATGGTTTTAGATAATTAGGTGCCTTAGTGTTTCCAACCAAATAGGTTCCCTTCAACCTATAGGGAACCTAATTAGGTTTACTATTGACACTTGTTAACTTATAAAATTTATTAACATTTATTCCTCCATCAGAAATGAATATCCACTAAAATAGGGTTATCATTGACAGTTTCCATGAGTTGTGTATATTCTGTGTTTTCTAGGGATTATTTCAGAAAGTGCTAAAAAGAGAGATTTAAGTGCCAATTAACCACCAAACTTATCCATGACGGAAGGAGGACACCAGATGGATGAGGAAGACTCCAGAAGACTCTCGGAGCAAGGGGGCCGGCCGGCCCCACCCTGGCGCCGCCCGGCCCCCTAGGGTTAGGGTTAGCTCCCCCCTTTTGGAAGCTTCCTCCACCGCCTCTGAGGAGCCATTTCGACCGCTTGTTAAGTCAGTTTGATCCAACGGCACGCATTCACCCCACCAGGCTATAAATAGAAGGCAAGACCCCCCTGGAGGGAGGCTAGATCAAGAGATGGAGAGCCAGAGCATTAGATAGTGATCCACTAGATCTAGGCTAGCAATCAAGATAGTGATTAGAGAGAGATAGAGTAGAGGAGTAGAGATTCTGGAGGAGTCCCGGCCTATCGGTGCTTCTTCGTGGCTGTCTTCTTCTAGATTAGGCTCCCTCGCCCAGAACCGTGTTCTGATGTACTTTTGTATTTACCCTTCTGATTCAAGTAAGCAACTTGTTTGTATTCGTTCTTTGGTTTGCAACTCATATTTTATTGAGTACTGTGATTTGGTTGGCTCCTAGGTCACAGTAGTGATTCGTTGCGTAGACGTGGTGTCTGGGCTATGGTTGCTTGTGAATGTCCCATGATCAGCCGGACAATGGTAGTTCGCGTAGGTGATTTTATAGCTACGTTGATTCCTCTATAGTCCACTTTCCGTTGGTAGGATTGATAGGCTTATAGGTTCCTGGTAGGGGATTTCTCTGATTCTTCCCCTATTTGGGTTACTTGCCCGATAAGATGATACTATACAAAGTTTACCAGTTATTGGAACCAGAGTACATTAGTATTTCCTCATCATCAACAGTTTCTTTATTGTTTGTGCCCCCTTAGATTAAGAAATTATAGGCTAAGTCATAAATCACCTATTGTTCCTTTGGGTTCGATATTAAAACTGGGTTAATCTTGGTGAAGTGCTCATCAGTATATATCTGTGCGCTTGCGGATAATCTAATCATACTCATTATTAGGGTGCAGCTAATTTATATCAACAAGCATTTCTGGCGCTGTTGCCGGGAAACGGTTTGCTGATTTTTGACATAGTCTATCTTAGTCTATAATTATCTTTAAAAAAATAAAAAAAATAATATATATAGATAATACATAATGGGAATTGAATCTCAACTTTTATATCAATATGGAGCACCTTCGGGATCGTACCACCAGCCAAAGGAATCTTCTAAACTTATCACATCATCTGGCTATGAGCTACGCCCAAGACTAATCAAATTAGTTCAAGAACACATTTTTTCTGGAAATTCTAGCGAAAACCCCTATTCCCACTTAGCTGATTTTGAGCAGACATGTTCATGTCTAAAAATTAAGGCCATGGCCAATGAAACTCTAAGGTGGAAACTCTTTCCATTTTCATTAACGGGTCAAGCTAAGAAATGGTATAATCGCCATGTTGGGAATAGTCAAGGAGACTGGGATATATTACGAAAAGAGTTTTGCATTAAATTTTTCCCAGTAGAAAACGTCGCTAAACTTCGGTTTGAAATTATAAGATTCAAACAATTAGACCAGGAATCGCTAGGCAAGGCTTGGGATAATTTTGATAGTTTTGTAAACTCTGGACCTAATCTTGCTTTACCAGAACCCATGCTTTTACAACATTTCTTTTTAGGCCTGAATGATAAAAATCAAGAATACCTTAATTTAGCCTCGGGAGGAGCATTGATGCATATTATTGTTGATCATGCTAAAACTATTCTTACTAATATTTTAAATGATCTCCCCGAAGAAAAAGAAGAGTTGTTAGAAGAAGAATCTCAGTTAACTGAAAATAAACCTTTACCTGATTCATCTCAATTGATAGTTGAATTAGCTAATGAGACAAAAATAACTCCAAATTCTGAATGGATGTTTGAAATTAAGGATGATTTCTTTGATGTTTTTGGTAATACTACATTTTATCATAAGATTATTCAACCCCAACAATCTAGGGAATTTAATCCTATTTTTTCGCATCCTGATGATTAAAATTTCTTAAAGAAGTTATAAGGGTATTAATCTTTATTTTGGGTGATGATTGGTTAATAGAATCCGAGAAATCCCCAAAAGTAATTCACTTCAATTCACCCTCAATTATTGTAAAGTTGCAAGTAGATTCACATCCTTTTGAAGCTTTATATATTCCGGTTGTAGGAGTCAACATTATGTCATATACCTTTGCTAAAGAATTCTTGAAAGACATACCATTAATTCCTACAAATAAATTGTTAAAAAGTTGCTTAGGACACATTATTCCTAGCTTAGGAGTTTTGAGTACACTTCCTATTATCATCAATGATTTCCGCACTTTGCTAAATTTTTATATATTTGATGTGTGGGATTTTAATGTAATGATTGGAGTACCTATGATAAAACTTCTTCAAGAAGGCTTTAATGGTAAATTAGACATTAAATTTGGGAAAGGATTTAGTTTTTCAATGCCTATAATTAATATAGTAAAAGTTAAAGCAGAACCCCTTCCTGAATTGGATCCAATAGAAGAGGTTAAGTCATTCGAATTCGATAATTTTAGTCAACCTGATTTAGAAGATGATACCCAGTTCTTCATCAAAGAAGAGGAAGAGGATCTTACTGATCCTGAACCTCTTGATGACTTGCTAGAGCCACCTAACCCTCCTATTGAGCTCAAACCACTACCTTCTTGACTTAAATATGTTTTTCTAAATAATGATAAAAAATATCCGGTGATTATAAGTGATAAACTCTCTGATGAGGAGACTTATAAACTAATAACTATTTTAGAAAAACACCATGCTGCTTTTGGTTATTCACTCCAAGACCTAAAAGGGATTAGCCCTGTTCTCTGCACTCATCGCATACCAGCCAATCCTGAAATTACACCTTCAAGAGAGCCTCGGCGTAGACTCCATAATGTGCTGAGAGATGTAGTAAAGAAATAGGTCTTAAAGCTTTTAGATGTAGGGATTATATGTCTTGTACCGCATAGTGAGTGGGTAAGTCCTGTCCAAGTTGTACCTAAAAAGGGAGGAATGACAGTTGTTCAAAATGATAAAATTGAGTTAATACCTCAAAGAACTGTTACAAGATGGCGAATGTGCATAGATTATAGAAAACTCAACAAGGCAACAAGGAAAGATCATTTTCATCTACCTTTCATTGATGACATGCTAGAGCGTTTAGCCAATCATTCTTTCTTTTGTTTTCTTGATGGTTATTCAGGATATCACCAAATCCCTATCCACCCTGATGATCAAAGCAAAACCACATTTACATGTCCCTATAGAACTTATGCTTATCGTAGAATGTCTTTTGGATTATGTAATGCACCCGCTTCTTTCCAATGATGCATGATGTCTATATTTTCTGATATGATAGAAAAGATCATGGAAGTTTTTATGGATGATTTTTCAGTTTATGGGAATACTTTTGATGATTGTTTGGAAAATTTAGATAAGGTTTTACAAAGATGTGAAGAAAAACACTTAGGCCTCAATTGTGAGAAATGTCATTTTATGGTTAGAGAGGGAATAGTGTTAGGACACTTAGTGTCAGAAAGAGGTATAGAGGTAGATAAAGCAAAAAATTGAAGTAATCAAATAGCTACCTCCACCTGTTAATATAAAAGGAATCCAAAGCTTTCTGGGTCATTGTGGTTTTTATCGTAGATTTATAAGAAATTTCTCACAAATTGCTAGGTCAAGGACTAGATTGTTAGCTAAGGATGTACCTTTTGAATTTGATGATGAATGTTTAGAATCATTTAATATTCTTAAGGAAGCACAAACATTAGCACCAATCATTCAACCCCCTGATTGGTCTTTACCTTTTGAAATTATGTGTGATGCTAGTGATTATGCTGTAGGCGCAGTCTTAGGACAAACAAAAGATAAAATGCATCATGCAATTGTCTATGCTAGCAAAATAATGACAAAAGCAAAATTTAGGTCTTATTTAGTTGGAGCTAAAATAATTGTTTATTCTGACCATGCTGCTCTAAAATATCTGCTCACTAAGAAAGATGCTAAACCGTGACTAATAAGATGGATCTTATTATTTCAAGAATTTGATTTGGAAATTAAAGATAGAAAATGTGTAGAAAATCATGTTGCTGATCATTTGTCTAAGATGTATTTTAAAGAACCTCAGGAGCTACCTATTAATGAGTCATTAAGAGATGACATGCTGTTTAAAGTGACCAAGACAGATCCTTGGTACACGAATATTGTCAACTTTATGGTTGCAGGATACGTACCACTAGGAGAAAACAAGAAGAGGCTTATTTATGAAAGTTATCTCCACATATGGGATCCACCCTATCTCTTTTGGGTAAGTTCAGATGGGTTGCTGAGAAGATGTGTACCAGTGGAGGAGGGCATGCAGATCATACAGAAATGTCATTCATCATCATATAGAGGTCATTATGGGGTCTTCCGAACTCATGCTAAAATTTGGCAGAGTGGTTTCTTCTGGCCAACCATGTATGAAGACACCAAAGATTTTATCCGAAGATGTGGGCCATGTCAGAGGCACGGAAATATCACTACTAGAGATGCTATGCCACTCACCAACAATCTTCAGATAGAGCTCTTTGATGTCTGAGGAATTGATTACATGGGACCATTTGTGAAGTCACGGAACTACGAGTACATTTTGGTGGCAGTTGACTATGTATCCAAGTGGGTAGAAGCTATGCCATGCAAGAAGGGTGATTCAGGACACTCAAGGAGGATGTTTGAAGAGATTATATTTCTAAGGTTTGGAACACCTAGGATGGTTATAAGTGCTGGGGGAACACACTTCACTGATAAAAAGTTTCACTTATACCTACAAACTCATGGAATACGACATAATGTCGCTACTCCATATCATCCTCAGACAAGTGGCCAGGCAGAAACATCAAATAAACAAATCAAAAGTATTCTTCAGAAAATAGTAAATGAGATGGGAACTCTATGGAGTGATCCGTTACCAAATGCACTATGGGCATACCGGACAGCTTATAAAACAACTTTGGGTATGTCCCCATATTGGTATATGGTAAGACTTGTCACTTGCCAGTCGACTTAGAACATAAAGCCCATTGGGTGATCAAAAGATGGAATATGGATTTTGAAGTCGCTGGAGAGAAAAGAAAGATGCAACTATCAGAACTAGAAGAATGGAGAGAGAAGGCATACCACAATTCAAAGATCTGCAAAGAGTGAACAAAGAGATGGCATGACAAGAGGATTAAGAAGAAGGAATTTGTACCGGGAGATAAGGTATTACTTTTTAATTCCAGGTTAAAATTATTTGGGCTTGGAAAATTAAGGAGTAAATGGGAAGGACCCTTCACAGTTGTGAATTCATCACCACACGGAGCGGTAACTCTACAATCAAGCGAAGGTACGTTATTCAAGGTAAATGGACACCGACTTAAACTTTATTTAGAACCTTTTGATTCAGGAGTAATTGATGAGATAGAATTTATTCAATTACCACCATATTAAGTTCTATGTATTCCAGTACAAAATTTTATCTGAAAATACGTTTAGCAGAAAATAGGAAGAGTCTAAAGGTACCACGCAGAAGGGCACCCGAGGTGGTCCCCTGGTGGTGAAGGGTTATGAGGACGCTACGCTAACTAGGAAACAAAATTTTCGACCTCATAAACAAGGATCAACTACAAGTTATAGATCACGGGATTAGCACTAGACGCACAGATGCAGTGGAAGCGACTCGGTGAGTTGTGCGTGTAGTAGCAGTGTCGTGCAGTTGCATGGTCGTCCACCACACCAATCCCTCTCCCGCGGTTCATCCTTGTGCTCCAGATGCAGCACCTTCGAGGTATCCCACACGTGCGGGGAAGAAGCGTTGCGCCTCCAGACTGCTAGGTTCGCGAGGAGCAAAATGCGCGAGCGTGGGTGAGCGGCGGCGGCTGCCTGATGGTGTGGGATTTTTCCTGGCCACACCCCCTCCCTCTCTTATATAGGCGTCCTCCAATTACCCCGAGTCGGGGGCCCAATTAGAAACCCTAAGCCTTGCCTAATTTGGGTCCAACCCGAATTAGGTTTCCATCCCCTTAAGCGTGCGACCCTATGGGTTCACGTGCATATAGACATGGGCCAAGTACTTACTTGCCCAATAGTTGACAGCGACATCTAGCAAGGTGTGACAACTCCTATACGTACGCAAAGATCATATCAGATGAACCACTACATACATATACATGTTATTCCCTTGCCACACAATATTTGGTCCAACTCGTGGGTTACACTTAACCCAAGCATGGCCATGCATTTGTTGATCTAATCACTTGAGTGATCCAGTGATATCTCTCTCACATAGAGAGGGGCAAGTTCCATCTTGATCATCTATGTCTCACAGCATGTTCCCCGACAAACCCAAAGACCACCTTTATAAATACCCTATAACGGAGTGGCGTTTAATAGTCCCTAAGTAGGTCGTTTCACATCTTGAGAACATACGACAATCTCAGGTCTAAGGTCATAACGTACATGATGTATAAAGAGATTATAAGAACATCTCATATTGGGTCAGTCCAGCCCCATGTCATACATGTGCCCACATTATTAGTTTGACATCTCTATGTCCATGACTTGTGAAACAAAGTCATCAACTAATACATGTGCTAATCTAATGTTCATGTGTGTCCTTACATGATCTCTAATCAGGGACAACTTTTAGAATAACCATACAAGTAAAAGAGTTTAACAAATAATTCACATAATTGTTAATCAATACAAGTTTGTCTATAATGGATATTCACTGAACTCATAATATATGTCATGGATACAATCATAATATCATCATCTCTCTGATTACCTCTAGGGCATATTCCCAATAGGTGGGGCCGGTCGGCACCCTAGTGGGGCCGGTCGGGCGCCCTCCTGTCACCCCCTGTCCTGATTCTCGTTCCCTATTCTTCTACACTCTTTATTTGGATATTTGTGCATAATCCAGTCGTAATCGGATATTCCTTCGTACGGATCCCGTAGAGCCTAGAATCCGTCCTCATCACGTCTTCTGAAAACCCATATAAATACGTACCTAGACCCTCCTCAATAGTATCCCATAACCAGCCACCTCTTTCCCCTGGAGCTCTCCAAATTAGATCTATTAGCAATGGCGGACAAGGCAGTTGACAACTCGAATGCCCTCATCCTCACCCAGCCGAAGCCTCTCGCTGTGGTGCCGCCGAAGCCTCTCGCCGTTGTGCCACTGAAGCCTCTCACCATGGTGCCGCCGAAGCACGTCGCCACAGTAACCCAGTGCTATGATCAAGCATACTACATGCAAGAACCATTTGATCCTTCTCCTACAAGGTGATTGCTGCAAGGAATTGCTAATAGGAAGCAGGTCGCCATCCCCAAGGGTACTCCGCTTCTCCAACCTAGGGAGAATGAATGGCTCTTGTCAGTCCAAACCGACAAGAACGGGAAGCTGATCTGTGCTAAGTACACAACCACTCGTCCGGTTATCCAAGGTGTTAGGGCTTACCCTAACGAGGTGTGCTACGTTGAGCATCTCGCACCGCCACCTAAGCCCAAGAGGAAGAGAGCTACATCAGCACAAGCATTGGAGAAAGCTCCCAAACAGCCAGCTCCCACCTTGCGCACCCTCAACGAAAAGCTAGAAGGCCTCTCTGACATTGTTAGAGGGATGGAGAAATCCAACAACCTAAGGGGCAAGCTGATTGAAGGCATGGACAAGCAGCTAGGGATCAGTTTCAAATTGATCCGCAGCCTTAGGAGTGATAAAGATAAGCTCGAGGCAGAGATTGTGGCCCTGCACGTAGAAATTCAGGGCCTCAGCAAGAAAGGGCAGCCATAGTTGCCCAGTTACCCTATCAATAAGGCACAATTCCGCTAGGTTTGGCTAGTTAGTTAGGTTAGTTGAGTCTTAGGTTAAAGCCCATCGAGCTAGGGCAGTCGTTAGCTCAATTGTTAAAACATTTGTTAAATTATTATCATCATAAATAAATAAAGTGCCTTATATTTTATCTATTCTATTCTCTATTTCTTTTGTATGTGTGTGTCTCCACATATTGCACAGGAAAGTATACAAGTGTGGGGGAGGCACATCTCAATAACGAAATGGAAATTCAGTCGGAAAACTAGCGTAATTTAGAATACAATCGAATCAAGATCGCGCACACCAAGGCAGGGCCCACACTGCCCAGAGGTGGGGCCGGCCGGTGCCTAGGTGGGGCCAGCGGGTGACCTGTTTGCTCCTCCCCACCTCCGCTTCGGTCACGGTCAGGTTTGAGTTATTTAAATTATAATAGCATATATTTTATCTTTGAATTGTCATCCGAATCGTAATTCTTCATATTACATATTTTAAGAAATAATAAACGATATTTAATCTGTGACTTGAAAAATAAATTGTATAACACTTTTCCAGAATCATGGCTATGAAATTTATAGTACTTCATGTTTACTTAAGTTATTGTGGAAAAAGAGATAGCAAAATAAAGAGTATTCAATTCCTAAAAATTTGTCTTTGGAGATTTTCTTTTCAAAAAGGTAAAAAAATTAGCTTCACCTCTCTTTATATTGGAATCAAATAATAATAATATCACTCTATTAATATGACTTTGGTAGAGAGATTTATCATATTCCTAGTATCATGAAAATAACATAAAAGCGTAATACACTCTCTTAAGCACTATTATAAAGGAGGCATGAGCTCTTCATAAAGAAATCTGAGGAAATAAAAAAGGACAAGTGTCTGAAACCCTTAAAAAGATAGATCACGATGAAATAAATAGGGACAAGTGTCCGGAACCTCGATTTGAATAAAAAAGAAGAAGAAAAGGGAGCTCATGGTTCCTCCTACAAAATATGCTAAAGAAGTGAATAATTTGTGTGATCCATGAATATGATATTTCCCTTCATAGTCATAACATCAAAATAATATTATAATCATTGATGCCACTACAATTAAGAGAAGGTTGAAGCTATGTTTTATTTGCAAACTTCACTTACTCTCCAGTAGACAAAATTTAAGGAAGACAGTATTCTACTTTAAGCTATCATACTCTGCAATAACTATAGAATTTATGATAAGCACTTTAAATTTCCACAATACATGATGACTATATCTGTTTTATATAATTTAATTTCCTAGTTATGCATTAAATATTTACTCAGTATGATAAAACCAACCTTTTTCTCGGGACGAGTAAAAGCCTAAGTGTGGGGGTAATTGTTGACACTTGCTAACTTATAAAATTTATTAACATTTATTCCTCCACCAAAAATGGATATCCACTAAAATAGGGTTATCACTAACAATTTCCACGAGTTGTGTATATTCTGTGTTTTCCAGGATTTATTTTCAGAAAGTGCTGAAAAGAGGGATTTAAGTGCCAATTAACCACGAAACTTATCTACGACGGAAGGAGGACACCAGAGGGATCCGGAAGACTCTACAAGACTCTCGGAGCAAGGGGACCGGCAGACACCACCACGTAGGGCCGGCCGGCCCCACCCTGGCGCCGCCCGGCCCCCTAGGGTTAGGGTTAGCTCCCCCTTCTAGAAACCTCCTCCACCGCCCCTAAGGAGCCATCTCGAACGCTTGTTAAGTTGGTTTGATCCAACGGTGCACGTTCACCCCACCAGGCTATAAATTGAAGGCAAGACCCCCTGGAGGGAGGCCAGATCAAGAGATGGAGAGCAGAGCATTAGATAGAGATCCACTAGATCTAGGCTAGCAATCAAGATAGAGATTAGAGAGAGATAGAGTAGAGGAGTAGAGATTCTGGAGGAGTCCCGGCCTGTCAGTGCTTCTTCGTGGCTATATTCTTCGGGATTAGGCTCCCTTGCCCGGAACCGCGTTCTGAGGTACTTTTGTATTTACCCTTCTCATTCAAGTAAGCAACTTGTTTGTATTCATTCTTTGGTTTGCAACACATATTATATTGAGTAGTACGATTTGGATAGCTCCTAGGTCGGAGTAGTGATTCATAGCGTAGACGTGGTGTCTGGGCTATGGTTGCTTGTGAATGTCCCCTGATCAGCCGGACAGTGGTAGTTCGCGTAGGTGACTTTATAGCTGCGTTTATTCCTCTATAGTCCACTTCCTGTTGGTAGGATTGATAGGCTTATAGGTGCCTGGTAGGGGATTACTCTGATTCATCCCCTATTTGGGTTACTTGCCCGATAAGACGATAGTATACAAAGTTTACCGGTTATTGGAACCAGAATACATTAGTATTTCCTCATCATCAATAGTTTCTAGATTGTTTGTGCCACTTAGATTAAGAAATTATAGGCTAAGTCATAAATCACCTACTGTTCCTTTAGGTGTGTTCCTTTGAGTTTGATATCAAAACTGGGTTAATCTTGGTGAAGTGTTGATGAGTATATATTTGTGCGCTTGCGGATAATCTGATTATAATCATTATTAGGTTGCAGCTAATTTATACCAACATTTACCATGAACGGAACTAGAGTTTCCCTATCCTAATCTCTTTAGGACAAATGTACAGATCATCTTTTATAAAACTATACATGTCATCTATAAAACACATATATGCTCTTAATAAATTGACAAAATTGGTTTGCCCTTTGCCAAAAAAATCACCTCGCTGGCCCTGCCCATAGTTCATGTCTAGTTCCCAATGCCCAGCCCATGGGGGCAGCTAATCCGGCCCTATACGCGCGGTTGAGTGGTTGACTAACTCTAGGTCCACCCCTACACGGACATGGACACAGTCTCTCCTCTGATCCAACCCATGACGGACGCAGCCACCGCACCTGCAAGCGCAAGCCAACGGCGAACGACGAATCTTCACCGAGATGAAACCTGGCCACGTGGCCCACTCACCTTACTGTCAAGCTCCTCCGTCTCCTGTATCCTGTGCCCCCTTTCCTCTCTATAAAACAGACCACCTGACCATCGCTATCTATCACACACCACCGCCGCACCCGACCATCGTGAGTTCTGCCTCTTCGTCTTCCTAACACAAACTCATTCCCATCAAACGCACGCTAGGCATAGAGCCACATACCATCGTCACCGATCGAAAACCAAATTAGGCTTCCAGAACTTAATTCGGTTCCAATTGACCTAATTACGTTCATTGCAACTTAGGCCCTGTTTGGTTCCACCAACTAAATTTTAGCTAGCTAAACTTTAGTCACTTTAGTAGCTAAAGTTCCAAACACATTGACTAAAAGGAGCTAAAATAGTTTAGTTCCATTAGTCACC
>Ga0182004_10002523_pt1 | contig 14285 bp, 8 predicted proteins | sample Sormic07211540_1_FD_120479 | JGI IMG/M metagenome (GOLD analysis project Ga0182004, IMG submission 120479) | Endophyte microbial communities from Sorghum bicolor roots, Mead, Nebraska, USA - 072115-40_1 MetaG | ecosystem: Host-associated > Plants > Roots > Unclassified | place: USA: Nebraska...
CTTCTACAAATGTGACGAATTATTTCACTTGACATTATTCCACCTAATAAGCCAATAATACGAGCAATCACATCCCCCACTTGAACTACATTTACAAATAACAAGTTTTGACTTAGCTTTTCAGGCTCGAAATAAGTGGACCAAAATTTAGCCAACCTCGTAAAAGACAATATAATTTCATTAAATCACACAAGTGAACTAAGAAAGTGATACAAAGTTTAGCCCTTGATTTAATTTTAGACAACCAGTCCAAGCACATGATGATAAGCAGGACGTACACCTTTACCCGGTCCATCGCTTATATCCATTACTAGCATTGGCTGACAGCTATGGGTATGAGCGCAGCCCAATTTCCCTCCATAATTTATTTGCAGTAGCACAAATTCATTTGAAATTCAGTTTTCAGTCACAGTCAGGCCGTTTGCCTGGTACAAGAACACACGAACACCTGAACACGAGAGAAAACACCCGAGTCATGTATGTATACTAGTTGCGGGTGCGCGCCTTCGCGCGCATGTGGGGTACTGATTTTGAAGTTACTAATTGAGCATTCAACGTTCTGTAGCAGTCTGTTTGAAGCGAATAGCATAGATATTACACATGGGTTAAGTAAACATACTTCTGCATAAAGCTAGGGATACATGGTCTTTAGTAGGCCTTTATGTGTACATGGAAAGGCTTAATCTAGTAAAGGGACATATAGAGTACACATAGGAAAGTTTGATAGGTTGCTGATTACAAACATAGCATCGTGGTAGATACGAAATAGATTAGTAAGTGTCTATATGGTCTGGTGGACCATTTTGGTTCTTTTGTTCGTAGCTGGGTTTTGACCTGTTGTTGTGGCTTCACTTTCATTCTTCAATACTGTTGTCTGATGTGTCCATTGTCGAAGTATCGGAGGCGACTGCACAGATGTGTTGTATGTGTCAGTTTTCAGCAAGAGTATTTGGAAATTAGATTGTTGACAGTGTTTCAGAATTTGTTGTGGGTAATGTTTTCTGTGTCGTTTATGATATGAAGATATTGAACGATTCTAAGTATTTGAGAGTAATTGTTTTTGAATAAAGGCTGTGTTCAAAGGAGTTTGTTCTGGTATACCTTGGAGTCGGGAGGTTGCTTCGTTATTTCCGTTGCTGTCAACCAGTTCCAGTCGTTGCTCTGTGTCGATGTCTGAGTATCCTGTAAATTCAAGTCAGAAGAAATATTATCGTTATGCTTTGGTTGCTATGTTTTTTGGCATTGTATTGGTAACGGAGTTTGCTACCGCGGAGGTCAGATCGCCGGTCTCCTGGTGGTGTTTGTCTGCCTAGCATTTCGTCTGTGAATGTCTGGTAAGATAACTGCCAAATGTTGATTACCTCACTCTGTCCGCTCAGGTTTCTAATTCCTAAATGAGCAGTCTGTGGGATCATTGTTACCCTTCCGCGGGCGCTAATCTCATATTCAGTTGTAGCAGATATAAAGTTGACTGAATGGATGATGCAGATTTTGTGGAACAGTTTGTGTATGAGGGAGTTGCAGCATAGATGCGGTGGTACGCCGGTAATGTGAATGGTTAGGTGTTCATATGGATCTGATAAGGGTATGTCTGTAGCTAGGTGTATGTTGAGTGGACAAGAGGTTAGCACGGTTTGTAAGGAGACTGCTATTGATCCATGTTCTGGATTCCATGGTCTCAGACCAATGAGGTAGTTTCGAACAATGATAAAGCCTCGGTGTAGCATGTTTGTTCTGGCCTGCTGTGTGTGCACGCGTAAGAAGTAACCTTCGTTATACCTGGATATGTCTTCTACCTCGATGTTTATCTGGAACTGTTGTTGGATTGCCTCCGCGAGGTCATAGTGGTTGAATGTGTCCGAGATAGTATCCGGGACTGTTGCGAAGACTGTGTTGCCGGACATAGTGGCATCGATGTCTCTGAGCTCTGTTTTATCGATGATTCTGAGGTTCTGGAACCGGTGCTGCGCCATCTGCAGTAAATTGTGGATTTATTAGTTTGTTTTGTCGAGTAATAATGTAATTATTTATTTTTACATGTAATAAAATGTTTGGGTTTATATTGGTTAGTATATGTGTATTATATTGCTGTGTGCTAATATGTAAAATAGATGAGGTTGTTAAATCGATGCTATTGTATTGTTGTTATTTGTGCTGGATTGACTATTTAGGGTGGCGCATGACTATTATGGAGTGTTCAGTATGCAGTTTTGGTATTTTTAAACAGAGTGGTAATATATAACAGTAACCTTGGTAAGCTAGTTGTGTACAACTATGACTAATAACAGAGGTCTGTTCATGTTGGAAGATTAGTATTGGTGTATATATTAATTACAAAATAATAGAATTTGTGTATTGTTGGTTTAATATATTATAGATTAGTATGGACTAAATTTATGTTATTAGGTAATTTAAATTAAAAGTAGGTGAAGTTTTAGCAACAGATCAGGGAAATTTCTTCAGGATTGGATGCGAATGCACATCAGGTAGTTTGTTAAGATTAGATCGGAGGAGATTTTACCTGGACGTATTGAAGCTGGTGTGAATCTGGCGTCTTCAGTTTAGTAGGGTGTTCGCCATGGACTTAGCTGTATTGGCGATGGAGTTGATGTTGGAAAGGACGAGGGGTCGACTGTTGCTGCTAATAGGTTAGGTGATTTTCTGAAGGAAGGTGTGTGGCTGAGTTTAGGTTGAGGAGATGGTCGAGGTAGACTGCGCCGAAGCCATGGCCGCCGTTTTGTGGGTTTCTGAAGCGACGGGAACGAGGTAGGGGGTAGGTGGTAGTAGTAAAGTGTGGAGGAGAGGACGGGGAAACTGCTTTTAATAATACTAAAGGTCACTACGTTTTGCTGTATTTGGTAGCTATTATGTTGCAGATTTTAAAATAAATTTGGTATTTGTTTTATTAAACGTGTCTGAATTGCTGTGTGCTTATTTGTTTTTTTGGAAATTGAATGTGGACAGTAAGGTGTGGTGTAGTTTGAAGATTTTTATGTAAAGTGAATGTTGTTAAATTTTTTTTTTGATAAATGCTGTGTAATAGTAGGATAATTAGGTTTTAAAATATTTTTTCACAAATAGTTTATGAATTGTCTAATTAGTTAATTTCAATTTATGTTTAATTTTTTAATGTATATGGTGTAAGGTTCAATATGAAAAATAATATAGAAAACGTTGTTAGATTTTTGAGGATGCAAGGATAAAAAAAATGGATTTTTTTTTGGGATACTCATTTTTTTATTAATCTGATGAAGTAAGCCGGGGCTATACTAATGTTGAGTCTTTTTCCTTATTTATTTGTTGTCGACGATATTTTTAATAGGTTTGTGTGTATTTTTGTGTAATTAAATTTTGGTAAGTTTTATTATTTCTTTGTTCTCTGTATATGTTAGGTCTCTTCTGATTGGTAACGAATTTGTTAGATTAATGCTGTATAGAGGGAGAATTTAGGTGTTTATATTATATATTTTCGAAAAATGGGTTGTACAGCTATTTTCTCTGTTCGAGTGAACATATAATAGAATGGGAACATGTTGCTTGAATATATGTATTAAGGCATAGATAACATATATTATACATAATATGTCCGGCACAGTTTTGTTTTTACATGGAGAGGGAAATCGTAGCTAAGAGTTTATGTTATATATTACACACTGGACTGAGACACTGCATTGTTCAAGTTAATAAGATGGCTAAGACACCATGATATTTCATCGTCCTCTGACGTCATAGACCTGCTCCCTGTTCGCCTGTTACGGTGTTTATTGTTCATCTTGGATCTGCTGCAGTAACTGATCTGCTGTTAATCATAAGTATAATGAAACTATTTATAGATTGGGTGTTATGGATTTTTTATGTTTAAATGAGTCAATGCTAGATCAGAAATTTCAAAGTTACCTGGTTTATCTGCTGGAAGCCAACGACCGGGGATGGCATTCGGTGATTCGGTATGTAAATATGTGCGGAGAAATTGGATCTGTATTTGTGAGGAATTGACTGTTATATTTCAGTGTTTTTATACATATAATTAATATTAAAGGGAGTTTTATATTTGTTACCTTTGAGTCTGTGAAATCGTCTGATGAACTTATAATGTGACTGTGGTAAGCTGTCATGGTGTCGTCAAGCCGCTTCATAGCATCGTGTATGTATGTGATATCATTGATTTCATCAGATGCCATATCGTATTCATTGTAGAGGTGATTGAAAGTTTCATAGATCTGATTTATGTCTTCTCTCACATATGATACACAACATTGTAACAGGCTCATGTGTACACTGAGGTTATTGATGCTGGCAATTAGTTCTGCCAAGGTTGGATGGTTGAGGTCTACAATTTGATATCCTAGGACATTTGTGATCTGTTTTAGTGAGTAATAGATGGCAAGTGTTTCAATTGACGCTGGAGTTGTCTGAGGAAGATCATTGTACTTCTGTATCAGGCTTTGTCTAGTCATGAATGGTTCGAACTGTCCTGCTGCTGTTTCAACAGTTGTAATAATACTTTGTGCCTTATACACTGCTTTGCTAACTGCAGCATGTATAACTCTTAGTCGGGTAACATATGTTGATGGGACCGGTACCTGCATGATTTATACGCTTGTTAGTTTTGTGGAATTTGTATACCTCATATATATGGGCAGGACTATGTGAATAATATATAGCCTCATGTATGAGCAAATCATACCTCATGGAATGGTGGAATCTTATTAAAACCGTTAAGGTTCATAGGCTGGTGAGGCTGTGCTTGAACTAAGTTAATATGTCCGCCTATAATGCTGTGGTTTATATAGGCATGGGTTGCAGCACGGTTTAAATGACCAGCAAAGTCAGAAAGATATCTATATCTGTCATCCATGGTACTATTTGCAGTAGCCTGAATTGCGTTGCAGATAGTGGTACCTTGGTTTAGATACTGGTCTAAACAATCCTGTAGTTGTTGTTGTACCTGGATAGTTTTATGTTTGCATGCCTTGAAGATGTCAAACTTTTCATAGTAGAAGTCTCGTAATTCAGAAATCATCAGGTAGCTGTAATCTGGTGCCTTAAGTTCATAGCCTCCGCTTATCATGCTGGCATAGCTGTCTTTGAGAGCTTTGGTTCCTAAATGGGTTGTCATAGTTAGGAATAAACATGTTGTAGAAGGTGGTAAACAAAATAAATAATGTATAGTTTACCTGGTTGTATTGTGGATTGCGATGGTACAGGAAGTATTGTGAGTGGGTCGATGCAGATTTTTAGACCATCTGATCAGTTGGATATGTGTGAATAATAGTAGGAAAAAGTTAGAATTTGCCAGTAAAGTTGATAGGAGATATGGTGATAATGTACTGTTGCATTGTAATTATACCTGTAATCCAAGGTAGCTGGGTTAGTTCGTGTTCTCTTGACCATGGTACGATTTGTATCTGAAAATTCCTTGTACGTATAGGTGATGCGGCCACTACTTGTCTTTGTAGATGAGAATTGTTGAGATAGATGATGAAATTAGGTCGTCTATATGTTATGTCAGAGGCGATGATGTACAATCCTAGCTGACTTCTTATTGCATTTACAATTTCTTTGGCCACCTGTTTAGGTTCTGTTCTGAAAACCTTTTTTGGCCTCGAGATGACTGCATACTGCCAGTATATTTCTGAAACAATAAATATATGTTTTGTTTTAACTGTAACCATAAATTGGAAGCTAATTTGTAATGGAAATTGTATCTTCAAAATAGTAAGAGGGGTCAGAACATGCACCTTCATTAATTTCTGGGATCTCCATTAGCACCGATTATGTTTAGCTAAACTGGCTGCAATGTGATGGGAAACCATGTTAGAACCATATATGTGTTAAATACAATATTATTGGCTATGCATTTATACAGGCATTTGTATCTTTTTCTTCTGTTTTAGGTATGTTACTATTTAAAATTGATGGGATAAATATCCAGATAGTGACAAATGCCATGCGTCTATCATATATTGATTATAAAATTGTTTCTGGATTAAGGAATAAATCAATGGATGGACAAAAATAGAGAAGAACAAAGGTAAATACCTAGGGTTTTAAGTATGAGATTCGTCGCCCATATGTTGGCTGAGCACACCGGCAGTGCGATGGGGAGCGCAGGTGACCCGACGCAATCAAAGTGTGTTCGATAGCTGCCGTTATTGGGAGTTCTTGTGAGGAGAGGGAGAGGGAGGGGTTGGAGGAAGAAGTAGATCTAGATTTTCATGGAGCTTCATTGTAGGATGCTTCGTGACGGCGGACTGGCGGAGGCATGGTGCGAAGGATCGGGACGGTAATCTGCTTCTGGAACGATGGTGAGAAGCGTTGTGTGGGCTTTTGGTGACTACGGGTAGGTTGTATATACATAGAACACCACGAAACTGGGCCGGCGGCCTATATTTTTTTTTGCTATTTGGAGCAGTATGGGCCTAATATTTGTGTGCCATCGTTTTAGTGGGACGGTGAAGTTGTCACTTGAAATAACTATGTTCTTATTTTATTGTATGTAATACTGATTAGTGGCGATAGAAAGGTAATAACCTGTTCTTACTAAAGTGTAATCGTTAAAACCACAGATATCAGTAACCTATTTAGTTTGAGGTATAATGTAGTGGCGTTAGTTGTATAGTTGTTACAATGATATATATGAGCACCATGTGCAGAACCATGAACAACATAATGGTTATACTTGCGTACTTGTTGTAGATGCACAAATAGGTAACCAGATCAGTATTACGGATACATAAAAAGGTACATAATCTCAGTCTTTGTTCAGATAACAGTATCCTAAAGCATTATTACATAACGAACATACTATGTAGCAAAATAAAGTTGCCAGTTGGCATTAGCTGCTGATAGATACAATCTTGTCTTGCAGATAAAAAGCAACATGCTTCTAAGGGGTGTAAGTACCATCTTGCACAAAAGGTTGTTGCCCATCGTCTTTGAAGATTTATTTTCTGAAATGAATCATGGTGTTAAGCAAAGCTTTGTTAAATATATAGTATTTCAATATAATTGTAAAAGCCCTGGACATAGTATCTAGTTTACATTTGCCGAACAATCATATGGAAAAGTATCTGGGAACACGTATCTTGATGATGGTCAACTAACCTGATTTGTCCATGTACGTTGGATGAGAGCGGGTTCGTTACTTGGGAGCCTTATATTTGGGCCTGTTTTTTCAATGTACATATGTATTTTAGTTATATGCACTATATTTTACTCTGTATTATTGGATTATTTACATGTGTTATCTGAGCTGCAGATTCTTACCTTTTTGTTTTTGCTGGTGGTGGTGGATCAGTTAGATCCATGAGATTGTCTCCACCCGCAGTCTGTGCATCTAGATCCTGAGCACCTGTACTTTCCTGAGTAAAGAGAATAATAATGTAAACCAATTTAGGCATCATGAAGTCTATAATAAATGGAAAAAATTTATGTAGGCTGTGTAGTTTTTAGAAATATAAAGTAGAAAGCGTTAGCAATATTACTTTGTCAGTAACATTTTCTTCTTCAAATAATCTTTTACGGGCAGTTGTCACAGGCACCGATGATCTGAAATATATACAAATTATGCAGTAAACAGTGCATAAGAACTTTGCTTGCAAGTGTAAGTAACTATACATAAATTGGTAGTTATCTTGTGTAATTATACTTACTCATTCTTATGATCTTTAGTAGGTGTTTTCTCTGAATCAATGATTGGAGCAGGTGTCTATAAACAAATGTGGTAAAATAAGTCAGTTAAATTTGTAGGCAGATAGAAAACGATAAATAGAAAGTGGCAAAGATATATATTTAGCATACGGATTCACTGGTGCCAGCAATCTGAAGGACCTCTTGGTTAATCTGTGGAGTGTCCGGTATCTGAATCGAAGTCTGTGGTCGTGCAGATGTGGTAGATATAGTTAGAGCAGGCTGTGTGTTGCTTCCAGATCCAGTAAGGTACAATGCAGATTGTCGCCTATCTGATCGTTCCAGAATATGTTTTACCAGATATTGTCTCTTGGATCTGGTGCTGAATGAGTCTTCAGTAAGGTTAATGGAGAAGGTGAATTTTTTTGAAATAATGGATTGCAGTGGCAGTGGTAGTCAAGATGCTACTTTCAAGGGGTTCAAGATTAGGTCGCAGTCTTTGAGAACCATTAATTTGGCCACGTCATCATATGCAAAAAAACTGGCTTCGGCTGTTTCATCCTCGGCAAAGAAGTTTAACAGATACCTGTGTATTTGAGATAGCCAAAAGTTTGTGCAGTATATGTTTGTCAGTAACTGGCAAATGGCAAGAGAATATATCATAGTACCTCTGTGAGTGTTTCGTACCTAGGCAAAGCATTTGTTCCATAACATTTTGGGCACCTATATCCACCAGCAGCTTGTGGATCCATCTTTTTCTTGCATGGTTTGCAGGACATATACCACCAGCTAATATTGTCTGGAATATGTGTCACTGTCACCGTGCATTTGTACCCCTCATCCTACCATAGGTTAGATAAAAAATATAAGCAATCTTATATTATGAAATATGCAAAAGTTTTGTGAACAACTCATGTAAAGTGTACCGGGAATTCATATGGATCTATGGCATTTAATTCGGCAACTGTTTTTTCTGCTAGCGGAGTGTCCTGTGGTTGCGCAGAAATGTTGTCTTCAGATGGAGGAGGTCGCTCTATGTACATGGGTTCGTCCTTGAATCTGTTTAGGTTAGACCATATGCAAGTCATAGGGGTTATTAAAGCCTCTGTATAAATGTGGTGGTAATAAATTGAGGTTTTCGAAGCTACAATTGAGGAGCATACTGCTTACCTTTTGTAAAATGGCAAAGCCTCTTGGATGTCTGGGTTTAAATAGTAATTTGAACCGCTGCTTCCACTAAGGTAAGGTTTATGCTCAGCATAATGTGAGTGCCATTTTCTTGGTATGAAACCAACAAAAAGAGCAATAACTGCTTTGGGGTTTTCTTGATTGTTGAGATGGTCGATGGTAAAGTTTATGGCATGATCACCCCAGAGTGTTATTTTGAGCTCATTGTCACTGCAGAAAAAAAGTTTATCATTATTTTTATACTACATGTGGAAAACATAGGTTACTTTTTTCTGTATGTTAACATCGATGATCTATAATTTATTTAGCCACATACCTCATATCTTTAACGAAGATTTCTCTGAGGATACTTGTTCTTTCTTTTCCTTTTGGGGTCACAGAAGTTGCGGAGGTGTACTTTGTAATATAACCTAGGATATCTACCAAAAAAATTTCATAAAATTAGAATCTGTACATAAACAAGCAAGAGGATAACATTTAGAAGCTGACCTGTTAAGATAGGAACTGGTCCTTGTGCAGGTACAATCTTGTCAAAAGAAGTGAGAGCATAGATATATTTTGGAAATGTTGGTGGCACGTTCTCAGATAACTTGATGGATGTAAATTCTGTGAATTCAATCATTAGATGACCACTGAAAGGCTTGTAACATGCTTTTGCAGGATTTACTCTGAATTTGCTAATCACATAGGTGTTGTCTACTTCTAGAAGAGGATCCAATGTGTGGATAATTTCCTGTGGAATCTCAGCATACATAGCATCCCCCTGTGTATGAAAGAAAATTATATTTTTAACAAAGTGAATAATATGAACAGGTATATATATTCCCTTTTGTCTGCTTTTTCCCTGTTGATAACCATGTTGCTACCCTGTGGTGTTAACTTGTCTTTATAACTATAGTTATATCAGTATCACTATTCTGAAATGTGCACAATCGTTTAAAAACTTAGTAGTGTGTAACTAAATCTTACCCTTGCATCTGCTAGGACTAAGCCAACATACAGTGGCACTCTTTGACCCATGTTCTCTTTCACTGTCCATTTTCTGATGATACGAACACAAACAAAGCCTTTAGGACGACCTTTCTCCAATTTTCCTAGGTAGGTGGCCTGCATCCTATAGGTTATAAATATACAGAGCCAGTTAGAATGAAGTGTATAGTATAAAATGTATGAGTACTAAACTGGTCTGATATAAGTTTGCTTATATATTAATAGGACTTTTTGTATAACCATGTTTTGTTTTACATGATTAATGAGCATATATATTAACAATCATTATGTATAACAGAGGGTAGGTAAGTAAGCACTTGTATACAGAAAGTAAACTATTTGACGACAATAGAAATGGTAGAAAGTTAACTATTTGAGGACAATAGAAATGCGGTAAATATAGTATAGGAGAAGTGAAATAATTGATGATTCGAACAATATAAAAGAAACATATCATAGTAGTGATTATTATTAACAAAAGAAGTACACAATACATAGGTGAGCGCAGTTGACATTTTTTGTGTGCATTGGCCGTGTTCAGGTTTTCATAAGGATGGAAACATAGATATACTGAGCTTAACACCCTTCTGAATGAGGCAACAAAAACATAGTGGACAAACAACTGCTGAAACTAAGATAATACAGAATTCCCAAACACCGAGGAAAGTCTGAACAAAAGAACATTTCAGCGATAACTTGTAACTCTAATGCGTGGTTGGCAAATATGCTAGAACTTCTCTATAGACAACATTTTTTGTTTTGTTAGTGCAAGCTCCATGTTCATCCTCAATGAGAATCTTGAGTCCGTCTCTTGTTGTAACGCGCGAGACTGCAACATAGAGCTGACCATGTGAGAAGACAGGTTTCTTAAGATAGACACCCACTGCTGATAATGTTTGTCCCTGACTTTTGTTGATCGTCATTGCATAACAGACTTTTATTGGATACTGACGTCTTTCAAGCACAAATGGCCATTTGTTGGTCTTCAAAGTTAGAGTAATTCTTGGGATAAGAACGATTTGTCCAGCAAACTTTCCAGTGATAATTTTAGCTTCAATGATCATATCTCCCAAAGAAACTATCACTAATCTAGTACCATTACAAAGACCATCAGATTGATTCAGATTACGAAGAAGCATGACTGGAATACCCCTTTTAAGTACTAAACGATGCTGGGGAAAATTATTTCCATCAAGCGAATTTAAAAACTCCACTGGATACAATAAGTCATATGCTTCATTTGGCCCTACTAATTTGGCAATACTATCTGAGCTAAGATATTCTTTTTCGGCGTCTGGCACTAAGGAAACCATGTAATCATTGATGATATCGGTTTGTTCGTTGGTCGGTGTTAATATGGCTCTCTGACTAATATATGCTATATTCTTATAATCTGATGTAAAGTTAGGGTAAATAGCATTGACTATGCAAGACAGTTTATCATCCTGTGTCCTCAAAAGCAGTTCTTCAGGTATTTTGATCCACGAAGGTTCCAATTCACCTTCTTTTGCAACTGAATGAACCTTCCCTTCTCCAATATCTAGCACCCATTTACTAAACTCAGCAACCTTTCTTTGGTAGCTTATATCCGGTGAAGAACAAGAAAGCCGCATATTTTGGGTTAAACTCAGGACCTCCGCAGTTGACCAAAGTCGGGACTTGATTATGGCAGAGTTTATAATCTGAGATCTACTTCCTGCCTCAACAACAGGAAGAATCTGTCTAAGATCACCACCCAATACCATAACCTTTCCACCAAAAGGAATGTCACTATTCTGTGGATGATGCATGGCCTGTATATCACGAAAAGTCCTGTCAAGAGCTTCAAAAGCTCTTCTATCAGTCATGAGAGCTTCATCCCAAATAACCAAAGATGTTTCTTCAATGAGCTCAGAGAGCATTGTTCCTCTTCTAATGTCACAAACTGATGTGTCATCTAAATCACATGGAATCTTAAATCTAGAGTGTGCTGTTCGGCCTCCTGGTAAGAGCAACGAAGCGACCCCCGAAGAAGCAACAGTTAGAACAATCTTGTCCTGTGCTCTGAGATAATTAACGATGCAGTTCCAAAGGTATGTTTTGCCTGTTCCACCATATCCAGAAACAAAAAAGAACCCTGACTCATTCTTCATCACCCTGTCCACTATAATATTAAATGCATGTGTTTGATCACTGTTCAGGGTTGCAGTAGGGTTTGCCATATCTAGTGAAGGATCAGCGGCATGTGCAAGCTCTTCATCAATGAGACGATTGTACGATGCAGAATATGAGTTACCTGATTTCTCAGGTAGGTTGAATTCCCTTATGTTTCTCCCATTTTGCACAAATATGGTGGCCAACTCTTCGAGAAGATAGTCTCTTGCATTAGTTTCAGGCATTTCAAAGTTAGGATCGCCAATAATGTTTCTGAACTGGTATTGGATATCATCGGCCAAAAGGTGCCATACTTTTTCAAAAAAAGCATTCTCATCTCCAACCTGGCAGAAAACAACCATGGTAACAAAGAGCTTTCTTAGTTGGGCAGATGTAGCCCAAGCTGCAGCTTCGTCAAAAGCATCATACCACTCTCGATCATCTCCAAGAAGCCCACGAGACCTACATGCCTCCTTAAAACTGGAATGTTGTGTATGGTTATGAAATCTAAGGTCTTCATAGGTAGTTGCACCTTTCACAATCAGCAACAACATTCTCAGATAATACCGTTCGCCCGCAGAAGGATGAACATAATGTAGACGACCAATCTTGCCCTGTCGCTGTTGACGTCTCTCCCAAATTCGATCTTTATGTTCCCATTTCCATCTTGAAGGAAACTGTGGATATGTAAGGTTCCGAGCATCAGGGTTTTGCTGATTGCATATAAACCATTCTGTCAGCATGGTTTTCCTTAGAAATTCTTCGGAAACAACTCTGTCCATTCTACTTCTAGCACTAAAGGTAATAAAATTCTCATTAGGTAAATGCACAGGCATTCTTTCTACCGCTGGATAGTGTCTATGAATATCATAGCCAAATATTCGCCAACACGCATCCTGCTCACAAATGTAGCGACAATCAAGATACTCCCTAACCTCATTAACTGTGTCTGTATCTCTATCATAAGGAGCAGACTCTGCTCTTCTTATTCTTTCAAGATATACCTTACTACAATCAGCACCCTTTGTTACATACTTGAACAAATATTTAATGAAAGTGCTCTTGTTGCACCACTCAACATTTATATGAGCCTGATATTTCTTAAGAAGAGTCATATTATATGGAACAACCCATCTATTGTCCATATGTACACCGCCTTTGTTTATATAAAGAGCATTTTCACGGCGTTTGTACATGGCAAACCCATTAGAATTCACCGAAGTTTCTTCATGGTATGGTTTTGGAAAATGTTTGGAACATCTGCCATCTTTCATGCAAGGGCAGGCTGGATTTTGTGAACCACAAGGTCCGTGAATCATGTGTTCGGCAACAAGAGCATAACCAAGTGGATCGTCTTTTGGATCTGGTATTTCAGCACTCACATAAGAATCAATCATTGTAGGTGTTGGATCTGATGTGTCCGCTGTGGTCCATAAGATAATATGTGCATGCGGGAGACCCCGTTTCTGAAATTCGACAGTGTGCAAAACTGCAAGTCGAAGAACATGAGCTCAGATGGATAAGTCTATTGGAATTAAGTGAAACCATCGTAACTTAGTAATGAGGACTATGAGAAACCTAGGGCAGGTCAATGGAGTATATTTGTACAGATAATGTAATCAACTGGACCTAGCAGCGGTTTCTATTAATGTGTAAGTGACATAGCAGATTAGATAAGAACAGCACCTGCGTTGCATGGTCCAAAAGCACGACCACTTTTTATATCATGCAAAAGTTCTTCTAGTTTCATATTGAAGACTCTAACAATGATATCAGCCCTATCATTTGGTTTTTGACCAATCTCAAACATAGCCTCACTGATCTCCAACCACTTAGGATTACATGTGAAAGTCACAAAGTAATCAGGAGGACCATATTCTCGACAAATGGCAATCCCATCATGATAGTTCTGTATCATATAACGTCGACCTCCTGTATGTGATGCTGGTAATACCGTCATTTTCCCCATCTCAGCACCCTCGGTGCAGCCTCTGCTAATAGCATCACAAATACCCTGGATACTTTCCATCCGAATGTCTTTCTGGTTTTTCATTATATACCATAGTCTATTTTCATCAACACAGGCACGAGCATCCACCTTTGGCTGGCTAGACAGGGCACCATAGGAGAGATAAGGATTTGGTTGGTTTTTTCTATAATGGAACATGTAGCAAAAATAATCTTGCATGGTAACCTTTGTGTATGAATTTCGTTGACTTGCTCTTGCACCTGCATACAAAACCCCAGGCTGGAACCCACGCTCACCAAATGGGAACAGTAATGGATACTGAAGAGCCATAAAGGCAGGATGAAGAGCTGATATTTGCTTCAACTCATTTGAC
>Ga0182004_10002524_pt1 | contig 14284 bp, 14 predicted proteins | sample Sormic07211540_1_FD_120479 | JGI IMG/M metagenome (GOLD analysis project Ga0182004, IMG submission 120479) | Endophyte microbial communities from Sorghum bicolor roots, Mead, Nebraska, USA - 072115-40_1 MetaG | ecosystem: Host-associated > Plants > Roots > Unclassified | place: USA: Nebraska...
GTTAGGTAGTGGGTTGTGGTATTAATTGCGGGATGTGTGGTGTGGGGGGGTGGGGGGGTGGCGGTGGGAGGGGGGGGGGGGGCCCTGGAGGGACATTCACCTATCCCTCCTGCTCTATCGCCAGCAACAGCAGGAACCTCCTGGACAGCAACCGTTCCAACAGCATCAGCACCAGAAGATTCTAACTTGCCAGCACAAACAACTTCTGCATCACAGGTATCCTTATCAGATTCAGCTATCACCAGGGTAGTCGCAGGAGGATCAGTAAAATGGTCCTTGTTCGAGGTTTCATAAGGGCCTTGGATCTCCTCTATGTTAGTCCCAATAGAAGGATCCTTGATACCTTCAGAGTCTGTTTTCCTTTGGCTGGTTGTTAGGTCCACATCAGCACCACTGCTTATGTTATCTTGCAATGTGTCCTGTTCCGCACTAGATAATATAGCACCATCACCAGTTACATGCACTTCATGTGTGTGACGCCCTAGATCGTCTGTACAGAGATTAGATAAAATCCTAATTGAATAGTAACTTCTTCAGAAATTCAAATAATGCACAAACCTGGTGTAGAGGCTGCTTCCACAGTTGAAACCATCTTTCCTTGTTCCGAATTATTAGCCTCAATCTCAATACCTGAAATGCCAGATGTGCATGAGTATCTTGATATCAAAGTACCAACATAGGAAACGAGAGCTTGTGGGGAGAAGTGCTTACCACACAATTCAACTCCATGTGATCCCTTTTCTCCAGATTCAGCTAATAGAGGAGCATGTATACTTACGCCACTCTGGTCACCTGTTTCCTCATGATCAGCAATGGCATTCTCCTTAACGCTCACTGTTTCTGTCTCTGCAATCGTTTCAATTTCTGCTTGTTGTTCTGAACTAATAATTTCATCACCTGGGGAGAAAAGCAGCAGCAAAGGCATGCGTAAATGTATATGTGAATATAAACTAATTCGAGTTTTAAACAGTGTGCAGACCTGGTGAGGATGCTTTTTTTGGTTCTGAATTATGTGCCTCCACACCTGAACAAGACAGCTGCACATGAGTGCCTAGACCCATATACATATTAAACGATGGAAAATATATGCATTGTGCTGAGGACAGGGAGTGGGGATTACCTAGCACATCACTTCCAGGTAATGCAGGAACCTGTGTACTAATGTCATTCAGATCAACTGTTCCTCTAGTTCCCCCAAGATCAACAATTGCAGTCTCCTGGACACATAATGCATCAATCTCTGCAGCTGAAACCATCTTTGTTTGCAGTTCTGAACTTAGAACCGTGATGTCTGAAAGAAAGAGGACAAAGAATGATAAGAAATGTCAGTCGCAGTTACTATTGACCTTTAAAAAAACAACAGCAGAGGACGTTCTATTCTATCTGAGACAAGAACTGTAGTTCGGGTGTGTGTGGGCACAAGTGGGTTAGATACTTAAAATTAGTACCTTGCATGTGTTCATCATTACCAGGTGCTGATTCAGCAGGTGAAACCATCTTTGTTTGTTGCTCAGAATTAACATCAGTGCCTGAAAATAAAGGGAGAAAGAACGTACACAAGAAATTTAAGCCATTGTTACTATTGACATTGAAAATAACTGCACAGGGAGTACTGCTCTCCTCACAAGAGCGGTGGCTTATGCATGCGATAAAAAATACCTTGCATGTGTTCATCATCATTTGTAGGTACTAGTTCTGCAGTCGAAGCCACATTGGTTTGTCCTGTTTCATCAGGCAGTACAGGAGTCTGTGTGCTCAAATTTGCTGCACCAGACTGAATAAAAGATACTTCCTTGACCTCTGATGACTGCATTTCCATCAACACTTCACCAAATGCATGAATCCCCGAATTATTGTGTGCTTCACAATTATTAGAAGTATCATTAGCTTCTTCAATATCCTCTTGCATTGGAACAGCAGTTTCTTTATTTGGCTCCAGTCCCCTGACAGTTTCAGATAAAGCACTGCCAACCTCTGTTGTGCAGTATCCATCCGAGTTTGTTGCCTCTGGTTCGGCTTGAATAACAGAAGTTTCACTGATTGGATTGGGTGCTACAGCAAGAAGCTCAGATGAGGCAGTAGGACCGCCATGCTTCAGTACAGAGCAGTCCTCTTCCAACCCTGCAGCCTGAGGGGACTCATTTAGCACAGAACCACAAATCGTAGTTTGTTTCGTCTGTCTCTCAACATGTTCTAATACAGCAGATTGCTTTTCAACAGAATGAACCATTTCTACAGTCTCTTCAGCTCCTTTAGCAACAGTACAATCACCATCAGGTTCTGCCTTGCAGGCATCAATAAACACTACTGCATCTATGATTTCCTCTTGGTTTGCAACAGTAGTTTCTCGAGTTTGTACTACAGCAGCAAGTAAATTAGGTGCTTCTGAATGGCTACCATCAGTAAGATCTTCAGTAGGTTCTTTCTCACACACAAGACCAATCACAGAACATGATGTATCATGAACATCATCACACAGCGGACTGCCAGTTTTGTGACCCAAATCCCCAGTTCCTTTTGTTCCCTCAAAATCAGTAACAGCTGACTCTTGGATAGCCACTGTTTCAGCCTCAATACAAGAAGACTCTAATCTGCTAGCACAAACAATTTCAGCATCACAAGTAACTTTGTTAGACTCAACTATCAACAGGGTACTTGCAGGAGGATCATTTCCAGTATGCAATGTGTGGCTTTGCTTATTCAAATCAGAATTCTCTGATCCAATAACGGTGCTTTCTTCCAACGGTTCTCGTGTGGTTTTAACAGGATTAACAATGGTGTCCTCACTTTTATTATTAGAACCATAATTTGCATTGGTATGGATATCACCACCAGTCCTATCTTCACAAGATACATGACCCTCGAGATCATTGTGTGCTTTGCAAACTGTGGGACTACCATCGTTAGACACACCAAATTCTACCATGCTGGCCTCTTTATCAGATTGGGTGGACAAAGCATCCTGAGCATCCTCAGGCCCATCAGTATTCATGTCATCACGGACCTCGACACTAGTCTCTTTACCTTCAAATTTATCAACATCGGTAGCTACACCACTATCTGTTATGCTGGCCTCCTTAGATTGGACATACAATGCATCCAGAGCTTCATCAGGGCCATCAGTATTCATGGCAGAATGGACTTCAACAATATTTTCTTTACTTTTGAAAGTTTCACCAATTACTTGAGCAGAACAACGCTCATTCGAGTATTCCAAAGGAGAATTTCTTGCTAATGATGTATCATGAGAAGGTTCATCGCCCAAACTGTGAGTTTGATTGCCACCAGAACTGTTATCCAAAGCTTCTTCCGTTTTCACCTGCTCCTTCCTACTCTCCAAATTCTCCTCTTGACCTGGATGCCAATCTGACTCAGTTGATTGTAAAGTAGCTTGAAAATGACTAGAAGAACCCCTGGAAGCATCAGCAGTTTGTGTGCCAACAATGTTCACATCATCTTGCTTAGAACCAGTAACATCAACAGCAGTGCCTTCACTGGGCAAGATGTAAGAAGCATCGCGAGAGGCTTTGCTATCATCTTTGGTGGAGACAGTAGTAGTAGTGTCTTTATACGAGGCATCATGAGAGGCTTTGCTATCAAGTTGTGATGCTTCAGACTGCCTTGTGGTTCCATCTGTACATGCTGCATTGGCCTGGCGAGCTGCATGCTCAACTGTATCCCGCAATATATCTGTTGCTGCACTAGAGGTAAGCATATCATCAGCAGCAGTCTCAAGATACACTTCATGCGTTGTGTGTTCTTCATCATTTGAAGGTGCTGATTCCACAGCTGAAACCATACTTGTTGGTTGCTCTGAACTACCAACCTCTATAGCTGAAAAGAAGAGCAAAGATATGCATGATGTCAGCAATTGGTACTAATGACCGTCGAAAAATTAACAGCAATAATGTTCTACTCTTAATCTGGGCCACGAACCGTGCCATGTGTGAGGATGAGTGTGTGTGATGAGGAGTACCTTGCGTGTGTTCATCATTTGCAGGTGCTGGTTCAGCAGCAGAAACCATTTTTGTTTGTTCCGAATTACTAACTTCAGTACCTGAAAACAAAAGCAGCAAAATCATGCATAAGAAACATCAGCGATGAATAGTGCCATGTGTGAGGATGACAGTGTGCCGAGGAGTACCTTGCATGTGTTCATCATTTGCAGGTGCTGGTTCAGCAGCAGAAACTATTTTTGTCTGTTCCGAATTATTAACTTCAGTACCTGAAAAAAAAAGCAGCAAAACCATGCATAAGAAACATCAGCAATTACTACTGTTGACCAGTACAAATCACAGCAAACAGTGTACAGTTCTTCTCGTCTGGACCAAGAACTGCTTGTGAGCAGATACATGTGTGTGAGAGTGTACCTTGCATGCTTTCATCATTTGATACCATCTTCGTTTGTGGTACTGTACTATCAAACTGAATACCTAGGAAAAATAAAAACAAGATATGCACAAGTAATGTCAGCCACTGTTACCACTACCATGGAAAATAATAGCAAAGATTATGCCACTCTTCTCATCTGGACCAAGAACAGCAATCTGAGTGTAATAAATTATACCTTGTTGATCCCCTACTGGAAGTTTTCTTTCTTCTGATTTAGCCACTGCAGGAGTCTGAGTTATCACAGTGGCAGTTGTTTCTTCAGTACTTATTGCGCCCAGCACATGACTCCCCACAGGAATTGAAATGTCAGAAGACACGTGACTCCCAGGATTCTTCTGCTCTTCACAAACAGAAGCATTGGTAACCTCAGCTCTTAAAGAGGCAGCTCCCTGTTGCTCTACCGCTAAAACACACACTGTTGTAGTTGGCGTTGCAGACATCTTTAACTTCTTTGTGTCCTCTGCCTGCTTCGATCCAGTAAGTCGGGCACGGCGTTCACTTGCAGCTGCTGCAGAAGTTCTTCTGGTGCGTGGTTCCCGCGTTGACCCTTTCCTCCTCCTGCTTGGTGCCTTATTTGGAGCAGCACTGTCAACCTCAGAAGAAGTCAGTGCAGTGGCATCCTTACCTGAATTCTGAACAGAGGAAGCAGATGGTTCAAACTGGGTAGTTCCTGGTTTATTATCACTAGTAGGATTTGCAGTAACTGTTTGCAATTGAGTAGAAAAGATTCCAGAACTCACTGCCAAATGGTCCTTTCCTGTCTTGAGTTGTTCATGATTTTGGGAATCAACCGAAACAGGCGCATTAAGGTGCAAATCAACCGGTTTATCATGATCAGCAGGATTGGCAGATGTTGCTAGAGTTATCTTAGAATGAGTAGTGCGGGTATCAAAGCCACTAGGAAGAGTAGCTTCATTGATGGGGACAGCTATAGGTGTGCTTGGTTGAGAATCATATCCAGACTTCTCATACAGTGGTGAGTTAATATTTGGCAGCTGATTGGGAGTATCTTGAATTGAACTGACATCTCTTTCCTTCTCTATACCTGATTTCTCATTTGGGGTCATGGCAGAACCAACTTCATCAATGGCAACAGAAGTACTGTAATAAGATTTTTTCATAGCTGATCTTTGTCTAGTGCTGACTCCAGTATCCTCGCTACTAGATGTTTTCTTTCTGCGGCGACGTGAAGCAGTTTGCTTCTCAACAGGCTTATCTGCCACCACAACATGTGCTGCTGTTTTCAATAATTCTTCTGAAGCCACAGGCATAGGCATAGTAGGTGCAGATGCTACTTGAACTAATCCAATGTTTTCCTTAAGAGTATTCGGTGTCAGGGTGATAGTGTTGTCTGATGTTGTCACAGTTCCAGCACAGATATCTTTTGCCACAGGTGTTGTAACAGTAGCACCTTTATCTTCATTAACAGGAGAAATATTCTTACCACTATCTGGCAACAATGTATCCAATTTAACTGTGACCAAATCCTTCTGGATTCCTGCCAGTGCCACAGCAGTGCCTTGTGATGAGGGCATATTCACATGAGAATATGAAGAAACATAACTAGTGTCTGCTACCCCACTACCAGTTGAAACAGTTGGGTTAAGACTAACATCATCTACACCAGATGAAGATAGAGATTTTGGTTTTCGGCCTCGCCTGCGAGGTGTTTCTCCTGCTTGGGATTTTCTCCCCCTAGCTGATTGATGCGGTGGTGCAGGAGCTGCTACATTATGAACACTCTGTAATGGTGTACCAATTTCATTCGCCGTGGATCCTTCCAAAACAGAGACAGAACTGGAAGGCTTAGTATCAGTACTGAACTCTTGTTTCTTGATATCAGCTGGTGAAATAGAATGTATATTAACATCTGAAGCAGCAGAATGGATTGGAGTAGCTGGTGTATCAGAATGGAAGGTACTTGCTGGTGTGGCCAAACTACCATCCTGTGTGGTTCCTGTGTCTTGTTTGACAGCATCAGTCAGATCTGCAGTAGGAGATAAGAAAACATCTGACCTTTTAGGTCTGCCTCTCCGTCGTTTGGCTGGTGGGGAGTCCCCAACAGTTGGGGATGCCTCCATCCTCATTTGTTCTGGTTCTTTTGAACTCTCCACAGCAATTTCAGTCTTAATGCCTTTATTAGGAATATCCAAATCCTTTGACATGCCACCAGGTTGGGGTGATTCAGGAGAATCAACTTGACAAAGTTTTTCAAATTCTTCTTCAGTCCATTGGTCCTCATAAGAGCGAACCTATATGGGTATTCATGAATTAGCAAAGAAATCCATTAGGCAACAATTGAAAGATACATTAAGAGACAGTGTGCAACTGACCTCACGAGCTCGTTTACCCCTTCCATAATGTTGTGTATCAAGCCCCCCAAGTTCACCCTTCTTCCTCACATTCACCTTTACTGTTTTCACATTTGATGATGGCTCGTAAAGTTTCATAGCATGGCAGAAGGGCTTGAGATCATCATCAGTCACAAGACGAGAAGGCAATACTGCAGGGTCTAGCCCACTAGTTGAACCATCCTGAACCACCTTTTGCCAAATTGCCTGTAAGGACAACAATATTACAAGATGGCAAATATGTAGAAGCTTTAGCTGAAAGCAACTTATAGAAATTCAGCATACCATTTCTTCTTCTCTCCTTTGCTTGTCAATAGACTCAAATATGTCAATCTCAGCTTCACTGCAGTACAGAAAGCAAAGCAATGTTATGTAAATACAAACATTCATAATGTCGAAGCAACCGGATCTTACCTCCGAGCTAGAATATCATTCAGAGCATCGTCGTCTAACACTGGAGCTGCTTCTTCCTTCTTACACTCACGTAGGAGTGATTCAAGATACTCTCTTCGATCTTCAGCACTGAAATAGCACCCCATTGTATAAATTAGGAGGGTGAGGCTGGGACCTGTGGGTGCTAAATTATTTGAGACAATAGAAGGATTTACCTTGTGTTATTGTCAAAAAAACCCGCTGTTATACTCTGATTAGCAACACCTAATTTGTGTTCTGCTGAAGCCCTGACTTGTTCTTCAACAGTTCGGACCTTATATCATTAAAATAGGCTAAAAGTCAAAAACAAATGGCACGAGATTTTTCATCACAACTAGTAGAATTCTTGAGATATTCAGGTCATCACAAAATCACATAGGGTTTCTGCTATGGCACAAACAGATAAATAATAGAGAAAAATCTCCTCATGAAGTTTTGTATATAGTCATTATCAAAGAACTTTTTAGTATCAAAGGCACAACTTTATTCATTTGGCTTACCCAAAAAAAAATGTTCATTTCGATTGAGAAACATCAAATTGTGTTGTACCTTCAAACAATAGCTGTTTTATTAAGAGAACTATTAGTATCCATGGTTTTCTGCTCCCTAAGCTAAGTGCATGTATTATTATTTTCTGTGGTTTCTTATATGAGAGTGGATTTCATCCAAGGGTCCCGTGTAGCCGTGTCCCAGCTAATGAATTGAGCATGTCGCAATGCTTTGAATATTTTTTGAAACATGATGCATGTGGTATATATAAAATTAAATAAACATGAAAAATAAAATTTCAAATTCATCCTAGATGTCAAGAAACAAAACAAACAAACATTGGTATGAATCAGCCTACTTGCAAAATAAAGCAAGGGAAAGGCTTCCTAGAAATTCCCTTCCCCAGACCACCCACAATGTGTGGTAACTTTCAACACTAGCCACTGGGTAAGCTCAATTGATTTTTCAACTACTCCCTCGTTCCAAATTGTAAGTTGCTTTGGCTTTTCTAGGTACAGAAAAAGCTATGAACATAAATATACGCTATGTCTAGATACATAGAAAAAGCTAAAAGGCCTTACAATTTGAAACAGAGGGAGTAGATAAACAAACTTTCAACCTAACACCACAAGAAATGATTACCGTTTCTAAACGTAAAACAAGAACCTCCTTCTTTTGACCAATCCTGTGGGCCCTAGCCTGTGCTTGCAGGTCAACCTGGATAAAAATCAATTAGTAGTGAGCAGCACATTGTGTTCTCTTATAGAAGAGTAATAGGTGTATATATTTATATATAACATTATAACTAGATATTTAGCTACCTGAGGATTCCAATCAGTATCAAATATGATAACTGTATCGGCTGCTTGAAGATTGACCCCAACACCTCCAGCTCGTATACTACCAAAAAGAGGTAGATAACAGTTAGAGCTAAGTATTCGTTTGTCATTAGATAAATAGGTTTAAATAAATATTATCAAATCAGTAGCCCAATCATACTTCGTGAGTTTGCTAAGCTCACTTTTTGATAAAAACTTGCAATACAATTGTAACATACCTAAGAAGAAAAATGAATGCTTGAGAATTAGGATCATTAAATTTATCGATAAGAGCTCCTCTTTCCTGACCAGAAGTGTGCCCATCCAATCGAAGGTATTTATACTTTTTCCAAACCAGGTAATCCTCCATTACATCAAGCAATCTTGTCATTGTAGAAAAAAGTAGAACCTGGAGGATTGTAGTTGCCATCAGTGAAAAGGAAAAAGATACAAAAAAAGATGAGGGAGCAGGAGGGGAGGGAAGATCATTCAAGTTCAACTGGCAACTAGAGAAAAAAAAAGGAACAATCAAATTCAAGTCAGACTAAATCCAAATAATATTCACTCACCCTATGGCCAGTTGCTTTGAGTTTGGGCAGCAATCTGTCCAACATCTCAAGTTTTCCGCAGAGCCTCACAATAGATGGCAGGAAATGTTTAGGCAGATAGCCCTCAATCTACAAGAGAACCCAAATGGTTGATGGCAAACATAAGGAATCAAAAATAACAATAGTGAGGCACAGAGGCAGAATGGAAGATTTGCATTCTACCTCTTCAACATGAAGCTGGCTCAGGTAAGGATGGTTGCATATGTTCCTCAATTCCATGACAGAGTTGTGCACAGAGCGAACCTAAAGACAATAATGTAGTATCTTAAAGACCAAATCCTTCAAATACTCAGGAAATGATCAATGAAACATACTATCTAGCACGACTCAGAACAGTAAGATGATACACACCTTAACGGCTCCAATCCCACCAAGATTTTCTTCCACCCTTGTCATGAGAAGTTTCTGATAAGCAGATGGCTCACATCTCACAAGTCTTTCAATTTTCTCAGGCAGCTCATTTTCGACCTGAAGTTAGTACAACAAAACTTGCATAATTATCTGGACACAGACAAAGATGAGAAACATACGAATAACAACAATAATCGAAATTAATGAGCAAATTGCTAAAAGCTAACTAAAAGATCTGTCCAATGCACTACCCCCTCAGTTACTTTACATAAGTCCATTTTAACATATTACGATTTGTAAAGTCTTTACATGTCCATTTGTAAATATATGCATAGTTCGGCTAGGCGGCAAGTAGGCGGCGACTAGTCGCGAGTAGGCGCTGGGCGAAGCCCGTCGCCTCGACTAGGTGGGTAGTCGCCCATCTCGGCGATAGGCGGAACTAAGGGGCGCGAAAGCAGCACGAGGCGGGCACGGAAGCGGCACAGAGGCGCGCGAGAGGGGCATGGAAGCGGCGCGGAAGCAGATGCGGACGCGCGAGGCCACGGAAATTTGCCGCAGCGGGCCAGGGCGTGAAGGTTTCCGCGCGGAGGCGGACGCCGCGGGCGCGCACGCAGATGGAATCAGGTGCGAGGTCTTCGCTGCCGGTGCACCCCTCCCTGTCCCATGGTCCATCCCCTTCCCCTCCTCCGCCGGCAGCTGCTCTCCCCTGCTCCTCTCCCCTCCCATGTTCTTCACCCCTCCCTCTCAGGCTGCTCCCCTGTCCCGTGTTCCCTCCCCTGCTCCCCGCCTCCTCTCTGATTGAGTGAAAGTATTCTGTGGTTGCATGTCTAATTGATTGCCAAAACGCCTAGGAAAACGCCTAGGAGCGCCTAGGCACGAGTACTCCCGACTAGGCGCTAGGCAATGGGTCAGCGCCTAGATTCCGCCTAGCGCCTAGCTAAACCTTGAATATATGTTTAAGGCCTTGTTTGGATGTTGTAGTATTAAGAAACCATAGTATCCTGCAGTTTTCGAACCATTGATGTGCAAAACCATGGTTTAGAAAAAAGAGGTCTAAGTGGAGTTTTTAAAACTCCAAAAAGAATACAGTTTCAGCAATACCATGGTATTCAAAACCATAAAGTTTGTTGCACCCAAACACTTTATGGCACTCTAAAACCTAAGTATTTCACAAAACCATGGTATTTTTCTCAAACTCCAAAAATACTTTGTATCCAAACAGGGCCTAACTGGGTTGTGGAATGTGAATCTATTGATATAATTTTTCAACTCAGAATGCATACAATTTGCTTAACTGTTAGTCAAAATTTATCAAATTCAATTCTAATACATCCTATAGAAAGAGATGGAAGCAGTCCTTTTTGGTTTGTTGAATATCAATTGCTCAAGCTTCAAAAACAACTAAAATAGAATAGAAGACATTTTGGTTAGCTTGAATTTAACTATAGGACAAGAAATACGCTTGAGACAACAGAAATCACTCGCTCCCACTGTTTGCAAATGTAAGTTCTTTCCTATTGTTCATGTGCAAGTCATAACCCAGCCAATGTCAATATGGTGGAAAAGGCACAATTTCAAAGGTAATGCCAGTAACTGATATAAAAAAAATAGTGAGAAAGCATAATAAATGTGCCTTCACACATATATTAGTGGTCAAAGCTGTAAAATCCTGGCTGCACATGCAACAATATGCCAATATGGAAAACGTTTCAAATCAATTTAGCTTAAACTAAACTAGATAGACTCATAAAGGCACATGGAGCAAACTAAAAGTAGACAACTTTGAACTACCAATCATGGAGAACGTAGATCAAACAAAGCTAATGGAGAATGCAGTGGATTGCTGGAACGTCAATATGCAATTATTTGATTATTCCCCAAAACAGGCATTAAGATTGTGAAATCAAAGACCTTATGCTTAAGTCTTCGGAGTACAAAGGGCCGAAGAACCTGGTGAAGACGATTTATGATCAGCAAGTTTTCCTCCTCCGAAAGTAAGGCCTTTAAACAGAAAATATATGCAGTCAAACATCATTCCTTAGAACAGGACAGTCCACCACTGAGGGAAACAAATAAAACTGAGGTTGTACCTCATCAGGTGAATTATCACCATTACTTTCAAATGGTTTGTTAAACCACTGAGAGAAGTCCTCTGATGAATTAAATATATTGGGCAATAGAAAATTCAAAAGTGCCCACAGCTCCTCAAGATTATTCTTCACAGAAAAAGCAGGCCAAATTAGCAGAGAAAGACAGAAAGTGTGGTCATAAATGATAGTACAGTACTATTTATACAGAAAGTGCCCACAACTTGTTGCAAACCAAACTTCTCTAACTTGGACCAAGTTTATACCTTACGGAAAAATATATTAGCATCTACAGTACCAAACAAATGAACTAGAACTATCATGAATCATGACATATTTCATGGTGGACTTAATAAAACAGATCTCATGTTATAGCGTTTGTGTATCTTTCAAAAAACTTTATCGAAGTTAGGTAAGTTTGACTTCTGACAAAACAACCTACATTTGGATCAGGGTGAGGGGTATATTACTAATATAGAGGATAGAGGCCACTTTAGATCAGAAAACAGCTGGTGCAAAAATTGCTTGAAAAGCAAAGAGTAAATTAATGAATAACAGTACAAATGCAAACTTCAGAACCTGAAGAGGTGTTCCTGTCAATAATAGCCGATGAGAGCTCCGATAAAGCTTCAAATCAGCATTAAGCTTACAAGAAGCATTTTTAATACGGTGCCCTTCATCAATTATTATATAGTGCCATTGTATTTTGCTTAGTTTTGGCCTATCATGCTTGTTCATCAAGTACTCGTATGTTGTCAAAAGAACATTGAACTTCTGATGAACGATCATCTCTCTGAAAGAAAATAGCTGAAGTAAATAAAAACTCCGAATGATTAGTGCAAGATGAATTGAAAAATATAACATTTACTTGAACATCTTGCGCCTTTCTTCTGGAGGACCAGAATAAGCAATTTTATTTATACTAGGTGCCCAGAAGCTGAGTTCAGATTCCCATCCAGGAAGAACAGACGATGGTACAACCACGAGAAAAGGTCCACGGTCATTTTTTGTTTCCATAAGGTAGCATAACAAAGAGATTACCTGCCAAAGTACGAAGGCAAATAAGAAGGATTCATGTATTATTTTAAACAACTACAGAACAGATGAAAATAAGTGTTGAACACACTGCACAAGGTCTTACTTGCACTGTTTTACCAAGACCCATCTCATCTGCTAAAATACCATTCAAATTATTATTGTACAATGAAACCAGCCAACGCAAACCGTTCATCTGGTACCTGTACAATAGCAAGCAAGTAGCAAACCAATAAAAAAAGTATAAATGATCAAATACGTGACAACAACAGCAAAAAACAAGAATATCTGATCACACGACAAAAATTTAAGGAAACAAAATAGTAGCATAATGAATAGTGCAGCTTACTCTCGCAATTTGCCACCCTGAAGATAAGACGGCTGATCATTTACAGTTTCCTTCACACTAGAAAAAAGTAAGGAACAATGTCAGAATTAGAAAAGGAATGGGAATTTAATTAGCAAACTATGAACATTAGAATACAAGGGGGAGTCTAAAACTAAGCACATGCTTGTACTTCCTATTAACAAAGGAAGATGTCTTTTGTCCAATTCATAAGTACCTGTGTGCCAGTTGATAGTACTTCTCATTACTTTCCAGATAATGCTGCAAAGAGGAAATCACACTTGAGTAAATATCAAACATGAAGGAATCAGAAATCTATATACCAGAAAACTAAGTAACCTGTGGCTGGTAGCTCTCATCTTCAATGTCGTTTGCAGCGTCACTCTTATCAGTAACAAAAGATGAGCGGCCATCTGTGGACTTTGCATTCTGTAATTTATTCCCAAGTTTCTGTAGATATTTCTCAGTTTCACGCAATAGTTGCTTGACACGGTCAGATTTTGCATCCTACAATGTAGTAATGTTTATCAGAGGCGACTTAATCAAATAAAGATCAAATGAAGGGCTAAGATCAAAATACCAGTAAATCAAAATAAAGCAAGACAAGACTCACCTGGACCATTCTAAGATAACCCTCAACATCATTGTTCTTAAGCAGATTGATTTTCTCCCGTTGGATCCTATCCAGTTTCTCCCGATGAATTCTTTCTTTCCTTTTGTGAAATTCTTTTGCATATCGATTGAATCCCTTCAAGCGCTCTCTCTTAGCCTTGAAGTTATCCTCAAGTTTCTCTCTGCAAAAGACATCGCATAGAGATGACTTCAAATGGTTCAATGAAATGATGAAAGCAACAGAGATTGTCATCCAACCTGTGAGCCTCTATATCAGCAAAGAACTCCTTCTGTCTCTCACGAATTCTCTTTTGCCTTTCTTCCTTCATTTTCTGTTCAATTTTTTCAAGCTGTTTCACCCGCCGGCCATGCCTATGTTTCTTCAGTGATTTTATGCGCTCTAAGTCGGTTGTATTAGGCTTGAAAAAGTCCAGCAAAAATTCACTGCGTGATAGAGTAGAAAAAAACATGGACTACATAGTTAAACAGACATATAGCCAGATTAACAAAAGAATACCACTGATTGGTGTGTGTGTGTGTGTGTGTGGGGGGGGGGGGGGGGGGGGAGTTTGGGTAAAAAAAAAACGGCGGGACGGGGGGGGGGGGGGGAGAGAAAGAGAATAAACTAAAAAAAACAAGTTTTTTGTGAATTTAAAAACAGTGCGTGCATCCCCCTCGACCCGGGACTCGCGGGTTGGGTTGTAGACTGGAAGGCCCCCCCCCCCCCCCCCACACACACACACACACACACCAATCAGTGGTA
>Ga0182004_10002525_pt1 | contig 14283 bp, 10 predicted proteins | sample Sormic07211540_1_FD_120479 | JGI IMG/M metagenome (GOLD analysis project Ga0182004, IMG submission 120479) | Endophyte microbial communities from Sorghum bicolor roots, Mead, Nebraska, USA - 072115-40_1 MetaG | ecosystem: Host-associated > Plants > Roots > Unclassified | place: USA: Nebraska...
CTTGGGATAGCAACTTGACAAATCTCGGCAGTAGAAACCTCTGGATAGCAACTTGGTAAATTTAGCAAGTTGAGATAAGGAGTTGTTGGAGGAGGATTTTTATGCTTTTAGCAAATTTGGTAGTATAGCATGTTGAAATACCAAGTTGTTGGAGATGCTCTAACTAGTCTCAAAAGATTCGTCTCGTCAATTCCATCCAAACTGTGCAATTAGTTTTTATTTTTGTCTATATTTAATACTCTATGCATGTGTCTAAAGATTTGATGTGACGGGGAATCTGAAAAATTTTGCAAAATTTTTTAGGAACTAAACAAGGCCTTGGTAGCATGCCACGGACTGGTGGAAGATGTGACAAGGCCAGCACTGGAATCTATTAGCAACATGTTTCGCCATACACGAAGGCAGCAGAACTGTCCGTAATTGGAGATTCATTAAGCACGACCCAACAAATTAACAGAGGATGTCAAAAAGCAAGCGAACAGGTAGACTACGCAAGGATCATTCCATTCTCATAGCTGAGGCTTACCTTTGCATATATCATTTCCATCTTGGACTATATTGCATGGTTACTGTCAATTCACAAGGATGCTTCAACATTAGCAGAATTGCAAAATGATCTTATCATGACAACATAATCCACCTAGGCCTTGATGTATGTACGCCTTCCCCACAAGAACCTACTTCGAGTATCTGTCTAGATGTATCAGCAAGACACAACTAACAATATAGTGCCCCATCAGAGTGTTTAACGATATTAAGTCTGTTCCTAGTGCATTGGCAGATTGGGTTATTCCCATCAGAAAACATCCTCGAGGGTTTCTGGAAGCCTCAAGCCATGGCTGCAAAATAGACTGCACTGTCCATGAGTGAGAAAACAAAGAGAAGATATACAATAGCACAGCAACGTCCGAAGTGCTCAAATACTAGAATTATCTGAAAAAGAAAAATATTTTGAAGCTCTAAATGGCTATCTGCATTTGCAATTTGAAGCTTGAGTCAAAGGAATGTTTTCAGTGTTACTATGTTGTATAACGACTAGAGTACCCATCAGATCAACGAATTATACAAGTCAATACATGGCAGCGGTGTGTAGCTAACATATAAACAGAAAATCTCACCTGTCTAGATCTGCTGATGCATCATCCAAATGATTTAAAACATGTGATGATTCTACAATATTGTCACCTACAAGGTTTACAGAAGCAGGTAAGGTTATACTACAAAAATAACTGGAAAAGGTGCAGCAAAATACAGGCCAAACATGGACAATGCTTCAACCTTGTGAAGGACTTTCTTCACTAACAGAATGAACAGACAGGTTTCGTGTTCGTGGTGAAGCCATGACTGGTGCAACATTAATACTGCTCTTTTCAGTAACAATTCCTTGATCACGCCCTTTATTCAGCTTCTCCCCATAAAAATCATGGTTACTCAATAATTGTTTTCCTGTAGATATGGACAGAGAAATAACTCGATGGAAAATATATTGCCACATTTCAGGTTAGAAAATGCACCTGCAGCGACAAATGACGAATGCAAGTGCAGCACTCACCTGTATGATGCTCATGAATAACATCAACATCTGATACCGCATGTGGTTCAAGGACAAAATCAGCAACTTCCCGAGCCAACATCCTGTATTTTTCAACACATTGAAACCTTTTTTTCTCCACACAAACCCAAATTTCATTGCCATGAAGCAACGAAATTACAAATGTTTTATTCCAGAACATGTAAAGAAAAAGAAAAGAAAAATAGCTTGCACAAAGGTGACAAAGAAATAGTCCACGAATACCAAACTACTTCATGTTTTTTAGTATATAAACTTATCTTGCAGGGACTTACTTATCTAACAAGACTAAGGTCTTGTTTAGTTCCCAAAATTTTTCAAGATTCTTCATCAAATCAAATCTTGCGGTACATGTATGGAGCACTAAATATAGATAAAAAAGATAACTAATTGTACAGTTTACCTGTAATTTACGAGACGAATCTTTTGAGCCTAGTTAGTCTATGATTGGACAATAATTGTCAAATAAAAACGAAAGTGCTACGGTAGCCAAACCCAAAAATTTAAGGCCTAAAAAGGCTTAACAGTAAATACATTTTAGTTTATAACTTATTTAAAGAAACAAAGGCTAGTGAAGTAATAAATGGTGGTAAACTGGTAACCCAGTAGCATGATGCCCACTGCATTAACAGTGACTTTCCTAAGTTCACTGTTGGTAGTACAGTGTATGCAGCAAGCAACGAAAAACAGCAAAATATTAGATCCTTACTCTGGTCCATCTTTTTCCCTGTAAGGTTCGACGAAAACATGATCTCCACAGATGAAGTGGGAGGTCCTTAAACATCTTTCTGATAAGATCCGTTTTACCGTCTCAGGGTGCTTGAAGCTCACATAACCGAACATGCGTTTCTTTCGCACATCATTCACAGGACCATAGTGGCTGAAAGAAATAATAGGATAGTATTGTTTACAGTTACATAAAGCCACAAAAAGTAGAGGCTTCACCAAACACTAAAATTAGACAGCAATACCTAAAGTATTTCCAAGCATCATTTTTGGTGAATGAGCTTTCAGGATCGAAGGTAATAAAAATCTGGTTAGAAGCATATCTTGCAGAAGGTAACACCAATTCAAAACCATGATGCTGTTCGCATCTGAAGTTAAAAACATATGTAGAGTTAACTTTCCAAAATCGTATTGAGGAACAATATTTACAAGATCAAGACATAGCTCACAAAAAAATCATGAACATGGTAAACAAAAAGGATTCAAGGTGCTAACATGCTAAACCATGCAAGGCATGCCATTTAATGGAAATGAAATAGTAGGTTTGCACTGTGTGGCAGGAAATGTAAGCAGCAAGCAACAGACAACCAAATTGCTCTCCACAGATGAAATGAGGGGGTGCTTACTCTAGTTCATCTTTATCCTTGTACGCTTTGACACAAACTCGATCTCCACAGATGAAATGAGGGGTCCTTTCTGATAAGATCCGTTCTGCCGTTCCGGGGTCCTGGAAGCTCACAAAACCGTACATGCGTTTTCCTTGAGGTGGAATTCGCACATTACTGACAGTACCATACTGACTGGCAGAAACATCATGATAATGTTATTTACAGTTGCATAACAAGTAGAGGCTTCTGTCAAATGCACTGAGCACCAAAGTTAACCGGCAGTACCTGAAGTAGTTCCGAACATCATCTTCAGTGAATTTGCTTTCACGCACGAAAACAACATAAATCTGGTTAGAATCCCTTCTAGCAGGAGGCACCCCCAGTTTGGAACTATGAGCCAAGTACTTAGGAGGACGTTCCTGTCTGAAGTTGAAACAAGTAAACAACTGTAGAGTTAACTTTCTGAAACTGTCTTGAATAATGACAGTTATAAGAGTACTTAAAACATAGTCCCTCCATTTTCCAAGTGTAGGTCGTCTTACCCTTGTCAACTACTCCCTCTATTTGTAATTATAAGATTTTTTTCATTTCATGACAAGCCTTTGACCAATAATTACTACTATATTAATAGTTGACACAAAATTGATGATATTCTATTCTTATCTAAAAGTACTTACTTATAATTATATTATTATCACATAAAGTAAATATCGGTGGAGTAAAGTAATTGTCAATAAAAGCCTTGTCCTAATGACACAGAAAACGCTTTGTAAGAAAAACTAAGGGAGTATTCTCTAAACGTAGGTTGATTTAGAACATCTATGCATATTTGACACTTTCGTCCTATCTTTTGACTCAATTTAAGAAATATTATCATTCAAACAAAAGAATGACTCTTTTTTTTATGTAACTGAGGCAGCCCAAGGTGCAACGATCCAGTTTGAACATTGAGTGGTAATGGCGCATGAAACCCATGAAATAACAAGGCTCCAGACCGCCTGGGCGAAGGGGCAGGCCAAGCATAGGTGGTAGCTAGTCTCCAGTGGGCCATTGCATAGTGCACAAGCGTGGTGATGTGTCCAGCCTCGAAGCTCAAGATTAAAAAGAACGAGTCATCTTTCCCAATACATAATAAATTAATGGCACTAAGGTTATTAATCCAATTCCTTGTTCTTGTGCACAAGTCTAAAACGATCTGCATTTGGAATCAGAGGGAATAGCTCATATATATATATATATAGTAGGCTTTATCATGCTAAACCATTCAAGAGATATCATTTAACAGGAAATGGTAGTAGTAGGTCTACACCATATGGTAATGCAATATCAATGTGTAGTAGCAAGCAACAAAATACAACCATATTGTATCCTTACTCTAATTCATGTTTTTCCTTGTACTCTTCGACAAGAACTGGATCTCCACAGATGAAATGAGGGATCCTTTCTGATAAGATCTGTTTTGCTGTTCCAGGGTCATGGAAGCTCACAAAACCATACTTTCGCCTTCCTTGATGAGGTGGAATTCGCACGTCATTGACAGTGCCATATTGACTGGCCAAAATATCATTATAATGTTATTTACAGATGCATAACTACATAATAGGTGGATGGTTCATGTCAAGGCTCAAGATGCATCAAGCGTTGAAGTTAGACAGCAGTACCTGAAGTAGCTGTGAACATCTTCTTCAGTGAATTTGCTTCCAGGCATGAAAACAACAAAAATCTGATTAGAATTGCTGCTAGCAGGAGACATCCCCAATTTGAAAGCATGTGCCAAGTACATAGGAGCATCTTCCACTGGGACAATATACTGATGTCCCTTTCTGAAGTTGAAACAGACAGAGTCATATTGAGAATGCAACCTAAGAAGCAAACATCTATCTAAAGTAAAACTAGCTGAGATGAATAAGATCAGAAGAAACCTTTCGATCACTCTGGTGGTGTTAAGTCGCATGAGCACATCTGTTAGGCTGCAACCAGCCTTTCCTTGCTGCTGGCCATCTATGATGAGTCCCTCATTTCGCAGAGGCTTTCCGTACCTGTCCATGTACATATTTGCAAGAGATTCAACCTGGAGACTTGGTGGTTGCAGCAAAAACAGGAGTTCTCTTATCTCCTTCTCCAACATGAGTTCACCAGAGCCAGTGAATTCAGGAGATTGGCTTTGAAAAGTGCCAGGGGGACCAATGGGGGTGAACGGAGCATGAAAACCGAGGCTTGGATGTAACTGAGGCAGCCCAAGGTGCAATGATCCAGTTTGAACATTGAGTGGTAATGGAGCATGAAACCCATGAGATTTGCCACTGAAGCCAAACTGAGGCTGTGGATGGGGCAAGGGGAATGGAGCATGAAATCCATAAAAGGTGCCACTTGAGTGAAACTGAGGCTGCAGATGGGGAAGGATGAATGGGGCCTGAAATTCATCAGAAACACAACTTGGATGAGACTGAGGCCATGAATGGGACCAGTGCAATGGAGTCTGAATTCCTTGAAAACAGTCAATTGGATGAGGGTGTGAATGGGGGAATCTTAGTAAGCCATGGTGCACGGTAGGTGGCTGTAGTGGTGGTAGCTGTGGGAATTGTTGCACCGCCTCAACAATCGAGGGGGCTATTTTGTCACCCGAGTTGAGTAGTTGTCCAATCTCTGCACGTGTTTTGCATGAGACGATGTCAGCAACGATCCCTTCGGGGTTACATGGATGAAGCTGCCGGTCCCTATCCAGCAGTGAGCTCTTGCATTCCGTTGTGTCCATTTCATGTTCACTGCAGCAGAGAACAAGATGTTGCAAATCAGTACAATTTGGGAAGGAAGATTCGGCATCAGCAAACGCTAGGTGGCTCCTTTGCAGGAAGCTCAAAGAACAAGTAAACCACAGCTTGGATAGCAGTAACACAACTGAGAATGAAAGGCACTCATCATCCTCCGTGTATGCCGACAGAAAAGAACTAGTATTGCACGAATCAGTGTTTTCCTCTTTTATATTTCCGAGATTAACGAACAAATGGTCAGAATTCGCCTTTACTAGAAGATTTCTTTAGCTGCTTTTACTAGCAGAATTAGCGACTTTAATCGGCACCAAATTAACCCCCAAAATCTCCAGTGCATTAGAACGAACCGATGATCACGAAAATCTAGTTTCAAAAATCCGTCCACAGGATCCAACCGAACCACCGCACTGCCACCGTGCAATCACAGAACAAGAGGAAACGCAATAGACTAGCGCACCCGCGACCACGAACAGCACTAGCGCGTTAAGCCCCCCGCCTCCATAATTGAACCAAATTAAGGCCACCAAAACCACCACTTCGACTGTACTGTACCACATGCACCGGGAAAACCCCCTCGGTAAACAGGAAGGAGTAGTGCTTTACGGTCACAAAGCCCTAACCTCATCTTCCTCGGGGGAGCACAGGAGCATGCGGCGCCAAGCAGCGCAGCGGCGAGGAGAAGATAGAGGGAGATGGAGCGGCGCTAGGGCTCGAGAGCGACGAAGCACCAACGCCGTACGCCGCGCGCGCAGGGTCGCCGCGGAAATGGGACTCCGCGCGCGCAGGCTCGCCGCGGAATTGGGACTCCGCGCGCTAATGGCCAATTTGGCCGGGGATGGAACCGCCTCCGCCTTTTGCCAGTTGGGGGGAGAGGGGTTTACACCGTGCGCTGGGAAGTGGAAACGGCGCTGGGCCGCTGGCGCGCTGCGGACTGCGGTCCTGCTCCTGCGGAACGGGAGGTGGGCTGGTTGCTTTTGGCAGGGAGGCCGCCAAATCGTGGAGCAGGCCGCGTGGGTATCCATGGTCGTGCGTTGGGCTTTGGTTGAAAGTGCTCATGGTCCGGTCCATCATCTAGAGGGGAACTTGGTACTGTTTCGCTTCGGCCTGCGAAAACAGCAGCGCGAGACCGTGGATGGAGACGGGGCAGGTGTGAAGCTTACGCCGAGACCGTGGAAACGCGCGGCGACCGCGGCGCTAGCTAGGCCCCCTGGGCGCCCCAAAAGCGGAGCACGCAGCAGCCACCCGCGGCGGCTGCCGGTTTCTCGTTCCCGGGGGAAAAAAAACCTGCGTGCGCCACGTCGCGAGTTCGTGTCCTGGTGTCGTGACCGCCACTGAGATCTTGTGGTCGCGCAAGGCGGGTCGCATCGGCATCGGATCGCGCGACGCGGCGTGGTCGGCTGGCCAGCGTGCACGAGGAATGGCAGTGGCACGACACGACGCCGTCGGCCGGCGCACGGGCACGTGTGAACCGCGACTCCGCGAGGCGCCAGCGGGACCGCGCGCCCGACCCCGATGCCGGGTGGAATCTCCCCGGGGCGTCGCAAACGAACAAACGAAACCGAGGTCCCGGAAGGCCGAAACCGCGTAGATGGATGCGATCATGCGACCACGCGTGGGCCACTGACCCCATGGAGAAAACAAACAAACGACCCGGAAAAATACTGTACGGAATACGTCGCTCGATCGAAGATCAGTTGGTCGTGTCACGCTGCCATGCATGCTGGCTTTGGGAATCTAGAAGGGCACACTTCCCACTGCCGATGCACTGCGGATAGCAACAGCGCTGCCGGCTGCCGGAGTGCCGGGGCCTGAGTCACGCGTGACTCGTATGGCAGCCGCTTATTTCGTCCTTCTCCACTTCATTTGCTGCCCGCCAAAAATCTCTCGGGCCTTGTTTAGTTTCCAAAATATTTTGCAAAATTTTTCAGATTCTCCATCACATCGAATCTTTAGACTCATGCATGGAGTATTAAATATAGACGAAAACAAAAACTAATTGCACAGTTTGGTCGAAATTGACGAGACAAATCTTTTGACCCTAGTTAGTCCATGATTGGATAATATTTATCAAATACAAACAAAAGTGTCAATATTCATATTTTGCAAAAAAAAAAAAATTGGAACTAAACAAGGCCTAAAAATCTGTTTGTTAGGACGAGAAAAGGCCGCGGATACACGGCCTCATATACAAAACCAAACCGAAGGAATAAATGCAGCATGCCAAAACGGCATCATGGATGATGCATATGTTGACATGGAGAATCCAGAAAAGGACCTGTACTATACTACACTCCTGTGCTATTTTATTTATATTAACAAGGGGCACAGACAAAGTCAGTCGAGATGAAAGCAAGCTGACTCACGAGGAGGCGGACGCGATCTTCTCTATTCCACTTGCTTACATAACACGAAGCTGACTAACAAGTACTCCAGTACTACTATTGTCTGGTCAAGTTCCAATCACTGGACTGAGCAAATACACCACCAAATGGCAACATGGCATACACCACCAAACACCACTATGCCATAGACTAGCTGAACGCCTGAACCTCAAGAAAGTCGCCGTAGCCCATCGACGCTGTCGCGACGTATTGGCCGATCCTGCCTTTTCTTTCTAGATCATGGTACGGTTGAGGTCAAACCATTTACCGAGCTGTTTGGTCTAAGATTGACCACCAACAGCTCCTATTTGAGAGACAAAGCAAGTTCACCACTGTCACCTCGATCAACAGCTCCGCAATTTCCCCCAGGTCGGCCGGCTTCACTTCAGTCTTCGGTCCCTGTCTTTTCTGTTTCGTACCGAAGACTGGCAAGAGGGACGGGTACATTTCTTAAGACGAGTATTTTGGCGTACATGGGCATGTCATTGTTTTGATGTTTCTGCACTTCCACTCAACGTACGCAGGACGTAAACATAGACGTTATCAGCATGTGGAAGTGGCGGCAGAAGCTGGTTTCACTTTAGGGGTATTTGAGATTGCTTTGCTCTACGTTTTTCAGCTTCACTTTATGTTTTTTAGCCAAACAGTTTCAGTTTCTGCACTCAGTTCGAGAAAAAATTGTAGAGTTATGAGAGCACCTAAAGAGATAATCTACGAACTTTAGTTTTTTTTAGAGCTGCTCTATGGTGGAGTTTGTGGAGCAGTGTCAAACACACGCTAATCAGAAATTCAGAATCAGAAGAGTGAAGTGAAGTGAAGACTGACGAGTCCAATACTTGCAGAGGGAGCTGGGCGCGGTGATACGTTCCAAATCACCGCACTCACCTTTTTTCAAAAATACAATCACGACACTTTGTTTCCCTATAAAGGATAACTTGTCTGATCAAATTCACAATATGTTAAATAATGCTGTTTTTTTTTCAAAATTATTTGAGAATCTTAATTTGTATCTTTTTATAATTACACAGTACAAAGTAGATGTCCACAACACGTACCTACACTCATCTCGTGGTGCAACAATATGTCGTTCCCCACCCATCAGGCCATCACCGTCATGTAGTTAGTACAAACAAGAACAAATAGATAGCCAAGCAAGATCTGAAAGACAGAACAGGTGTAGTAGCTATTATTGCCATCATCAATAGTTAAAGCCTGAAGAATGAATGGCCAATTATTTCTGACTTTATGAGAAAATTTCTAAAACCTATCGTTTTTCCTAGCTCATGTACTAGTGAGTATTAATGTGAACATTCCCAAGCGTCACTTGAGGATAGACGTGGAGTCTCCTTCGCGATTGGTGACAGACATCGTAGGTGTACAGCAACAGAAGCCCAAAAGCATAAGCACCCATATGGTCTACGACTGTGGCATACGGATACGGGTGAGGGTGACGCCTTGTATAATTTGTAAAGAAAATGGATCCTTCTCTACGCGAAGTGCTCAAATTTTGTTATAGACACCTCTTTGTCGTCAAGAAACAAACACCTTTCATGTTGCTTTCCTATACTTCATAGTCGCGTGCGAGAAAAGGCGGTACGTAGTAGCTAGCTAGTCTGCTACTCCCCAGGCTCAAGCAGCATGATCCCCTCCGGATTTCCACAATTTTGGCGGTCCATGATTAACCAAAGAGTCATATTTACATCATGATGCCTACCGTTCTGGTTTGCCAGAAGGATACGAACCCGGCCATCATGTCAGTATCTCTCAAAAATCCAATTGCGCGTACCGTATCATTTTGTTGTATTTATTATTGTTATTTGATTATACATACCAGTGCCACACTATGGTTAGCTAGGGTGTGTCGATGGACCCCACCAGGCGACTAGAAGTAAAAAGGAGACGTATAAAAATGGTTTCTCAATGCAAAAGTACTGTCAAAATCAAAGGAGAGAGAAAAAAAAAAAGGAGGTGACGGGGGGATAACATTGAGACAGATAAGAAATCATCGCACTTATTAGAAAGAGAGAAAGTAATGATAAAGATTACGGCATGATTAGGACGTCGGCGCTTTTTTAATTGTGTGTACACAGGAAAAAATCAGGCTGTGATGAGCTGGAAAAGCTAAGGGATATGGTTGTATGGCTGCTGTAAATCAGTATATATGGAGATGCCCTGCGTCTGCGTGTGGGAGAGCTCCGCTGCAAAAGGTGCGTGCTTCGTGCGGTACTCGAATGAAAACCATGAGCTTGCACTTGTTTTTAATCGTATTATGCCAGTACCGACATACTTGTGCAGTACAAAGGCAAAAAGAATATTTACATGTGCAATACTATCACAATCATTTCACTTTTTTATTTTACTTTCCCCCTTGTACTTTTAGTACGTATGGTAGGAGTATATATATAAGTAAGGGTATAAAAAGATGTGGCATATATCTATTATATCCATAGAATAATACTGAAATTAAAGGAGACCCACATTCAACAAGAGAATCTACGAATTATGAGATTAATAAAAAACACTATGAAACTTTGGATTTTATGATGATATATGTATTATATTAAATAAAAGGGAAATACACCTAGTATAGTTAATAAAAAGTAAGTTTAGAACAATAAGTTAAACAGAAGAACTCTAGATCGGAAAAGAAAAATACCTAATAAAGGGTCCACATAGAACACGATTTGTGGAGGCGAAATTTGAATGATGTTGAAATGGAAAGAGAATATCTAAATTAGTAGTCAATATAAATTGTAATATAAAAATATCTAAATTTAGCATTGAAAATAAAAAATAATAGTTTGATTTATATATGTTAGAAAACACATAAATAAAAAAACTATGTATTGCTATGTTAGAAAACGCATAACTCGATTGTTTGTTGGCTGATAAGCCATGGTAGAAAGTATCGTTGGCTGATTTATTATAAGAACAAAAAATACTGCTGAATGACTAGCAGATTGCGAACACCAGTGTGAGTGTTGATTCCATAGTTGGTTTTTGGAGTGCTTGTGCCATTGGATGTTGGTGCAATGATGGGACCAACTAGCATTTGTTCAAGGTAACAACGGCAACAACCATGAGCAAGTGAATCCAGATGTCTTGTGGAGAAAAAGAAAAAAAAAGACACCCATGGGTCCTTAAGTGAGGTACAAGGTAATTCGAAATTAAGCGAGGTACAAAGCAATTCGAAAGTTGAATTTACAAGAGAATCAAATAATTAAAAAATTTTATGAGAGAAGCTCCTTTATTCAATTTGGTCATCAAATGCGATAAAACACTAGCAGCTTGTGTTTGAAGAAGTTAATAATTGCGATCTGGTACATACACTGTAGTACCGCCTTTAGGCCTGGTTTAGATCTAAATTTTTCGTAGATGACACTATACCATTTTTTTTGTATTTAATAATTATTGTTCAATTAGATACTAAATAGGCTTAAAAAATTCGTCTCGCAAATTATATACAAACTGAGCAATTAGTTTATATATATATATATTTAATGCTACATATATGTGTCCCAAGATTTGATATAGGCCTTGTTTAGATGCACCCAAAAACCCAAAACTTTACAAGATTCCCCATCACATCGAATCTTACGGCACATGCATGCAACATTAAATATAGATAAAAATGATAACTAATTGCACAGTTTACATGTAAGTCACGAGATGAATCTTTTAAGCCTAGTTACTCTATGTTTAGACAATGTTTGTCAAATAAAAACGAAAATGCTACGGTGTCAAAATCCAAAAAAAAAAAATTGGATCTAAACAAGGCCATAATAGCTTGAAAAGTTTTTTGGCTTTTTTTTAAAGAAACAAGTTTTTGGATTTTTGGGTAAACAAGCCCGAAAAAAACTACCCTGAACCTACCCCTCGTTTAGTCCAGCGCACGTGAGATCTCGTGCAGTTTCCGTCGCTGGCAGAGCGATTATATCGTCGTCATCTCACATGTCACCATGATTGAACGCCGAAATGTGGGCATCAAGCCGCAACAAGTTGCAGTTAATTTGATGCAACCTTTAGATGCGAAAAGATTTTAGATTTCGCTACTATAACACTCTCGTTTGTTTGTAGCAAATATTGTCTAATTATGGACTAACTAGTATCAAAAGATTTGTCTCGCGATTTACAGATAAACTATGCAATTAGTTTTTATTTTTGTCTATATTTAATGATTTATACATGTGTCGAAAGATTCGATGTGACGGTGAATCTTGAATACTTTTTGGTTTTCGGGATGAACTAAGGCCTTGTTTAGATGCGAAATTTTTTCGGATTTCGCTACTGTAGCATTTTCGTATGTTTGTGGTAAATATTGTCCAATCATAGACTAACTAGAGTTAAAAGATTTGTCTCGCGATTTACAGGTAAACTGTGTAATTAGTTTTTGTTTTCGTCTATATTTAATGTTTTATGCATGTGCCGTAAGATTCGATGTGACGAAGAAAATTTTCAAGGTGAACTAAACCAGGCCTAAACAAGGCCCAAATGTTGTCTCCGGTCTCGAATCAAATTCTGCCGAGCTACCGCTACTCGTCAGAATCGACTCCCGTGGACGGCGACCCGCGATTCCCCCGTCTATTATATGCCCCCTCTCCATCTTTACTCCGGCGACGCCTACCGCCCCCGTTTCGCTCCGCGTCCGCGGCAATCGGCATCGGGCAACGGCCAACGGGCAGGCGCGGGGCGCGGTCCAGATTTTTTTACGCTCTGTTTATATCGGAGATGAAAAATATTTAGGTGTCACATTGAATGTGTTAGAAGGATGTTAGAAAGTGTTTTTAGAAACTAATAAAAAAATAAATTACATAGCTCGTCTGGAAACGGTATGATAAATCTATTAAGTATAATTAATCTGTCATTAGCACATATAAGTTAATGTAGCACTTAAGGCTAATCATGGACTACTAGGCTTAAAACATTCGTTTCGTGATTCTCAACCAAACTGTGTAATTAGTTTATTTTTTATTTACATTCAATGTTTCATGCATGTGTTCAAAGATTCGATGGGATGGATGAAAATTTTTTTAGGGGTTAGATCTAATTTTTTTTGAATTTTAACACTGTATTACTTTCGTTTTTATTTGACAAATATTATCCAATCATGGAGCAACTAGGCTTAAAAGATTCGTCTCGTGATTTACTGGTAACTGTATAATTAGTTATCTTTTTTATCTATATTTAATATGCATGTGCTGCAAAATTTGATGTGACGGGAAATCTTGTAAAGTTTTGGTTTTTTTGTGTATCTAAACAAGGCCTAAGGTCCTGTTTAGATTGGAAATGAAAATTTTTTGGGTGTCACATCGGATATGTCGAAAGAATGTCGGGAGGGGTTTTTAGAAACTAATAAAAAAACAAATTACATAGCTCGTCAGGAAACTGCAAGACAAATCTATTAAGGGCCTGTTTAGATTAAAGATGAAAATTTTCTGGGTGTCACATCGGATATGTCGAAAGGATGTCGGGAGGGGTTTTTAGAAACTAATAAAAAAACAAATTACATGACTCGTCAGAAAACTGCAAGACGAATCTATTAAGTATAATTAATCTGTCATTAGCACATGTGGGTTACTGTAGCACTTAAGGCTAATCATGGACTAACTAGGCTTAAAAGATTCGTCTCGCGATTTTCATCCAAACTATGTAATTAGTTTATTTTTTATCTAAATTTAATGTTTCATGCATGTGTCCAAAGATTCGATAGGATGGATGAAAATTTTTTGGGTGGAGAACTAAACAGGGCCTAAGTACTCCCTCCATACTGGAAAAAAGGGACGTTTAGGACATGATTATGATAACCAAGGAGTCATTGGTATTTTTCCTTCTTTGCCCTTATTAAATAGGCTGCGGGGTGCCTGTTATCTAAGAAAGATTCGTAGTTCTATTGGCTAGCAAGCGCGAGTTGGGAGGTTGGCCGTTAGGTGGTCGGTTCGATCCCTGGTGGCCACGCTATTTTTTGGCAGTAGATTTTCACATGTTTTTGGATGGCGCGCGCTTATTTCGTTGATTCTGTTGGCCGTGTTGAGCACATTGTTTGCCGCTTTTTTTTTCGTTTGACGTTCAGCGCGCTTTTGTTGGCGCTTTTTTTCGTTTACCTAAACTGCACGCCGCTGAGCCGTCTGTCCGTCTGCCCAGCCCCTTCGTATATAAAAGATGTGTCCATTCTTTCCTTCTCCACTTCATTTCTTTCCTTCTCCACTTCTTCTCTTTCCATAGAAGCA
>Ga0182004_10002526_pt1 | contig 14282 bp, 14 predicted proteins | sample Sormic07211540_1_FD_120479 | JGI IMG/M metagenome (GOLD analysis project Ga0182004, IMG submission 120479) | Endophyte microbial communities from Sorghum bicolor roots, Mead, Nebraska, USA - 072115-40_1 MetaG | ecosystem: Host-associated > Plants > Roots > Unclassified | place: USA: Nebraska...
CGGCGGCGGCGGCGACCACCCGCGCGGGGGCGACGCGGGCGACGCCGCCCTCGCCCGCGACATCGTCACGCTCCACAAGGCGCTTTCCCTAGACCCCTCCGCCCGCCGCCGCCGCTCCCTACCGCTCCCCTCCCCATCCCCCGCCGCCACCGAGCAGCCGCGCAACAAGCCCCGGCTCAAGCCCTCCTTCTCCTCCTCCTCCTCGTCGTCGCGCAAGCTCCTGCCGTCCACCGTCAACTCCTCCACCGCTTCCACTTCCTCTTCCTCTTCCTCAACCTCTTCCTTCTGGAAGAAGTCCCTGACCGCCATCTCGCACCTGGGCCGCCGCCGCCTCGACTGCGCGTTCGCGCTGCACGTGCACTCCGTCGACGGCCTCCCCGCCGCGCTCGACGGGTCCGCGGTCTCCGTCCAGTTCCGCCGGATGTCCGTGTCCGCCTCCACCCGCTCCGTCCCGGCCGCCCTCGGCGCCGCCGCCTTCGAGGAGGCGCTCACGCTGCGCTCCCCGGTCTACTTCTCCCGCGGCGCGAAGGCCGTGGTCAAGTACGAGCCCCGCGCCTTTGCTGTCTCCGTCGCCGCCTCCACTCTCGAGCTCGGTAAGCACGAGGTCGACCTCACCCGCCTGCTCCCGCTCTCCTTCGACGATCTCGAGGACGGCGGCGACTCCGGCTTCGGCAAGTGGAGCACCAGCTTCCGGCTGTCCGGCCCCGCCCGCGGCGCGCGTCTTAACGTAACCTTCTCTTGCTCGCTCCTCGCGGGCGGCGCCGCCGCCAGCGAGCAGCACAAGGCCGGGGAAGTGGCGGGGCTGCGGCGCGGGTCCATGGCGCGGCCGGTGTCGGTGCAGGCGCCGACGCCTGTGCCGGCGCGGAGCAGGGACGTCAGGGTGCTGCACGAGGTGCTGCCCAGCTTGAGGTCTGCCAGGTCGCTTCCTTTTGTTGGTGACGGAGCTCCTGATGCGAGGAAAGAGGAGGTGGCAGCACTGGACTGCACGGAGGAGGGGTCTCCGGAGGCAAAGCACTGCACGTCGGTAGAGGTTAAGAAGGGGGACTCGGTGCGTCAAGATGGCGATTGGGGCACGGTGGACTTCAATGTTGTTGAGCATGGAGTTGAGGTTGCTTCAGATGACCCACCAAGGCTCAAACATGCGGAAACCAGCAATGCTGCTGATCAAAATGAGGATTCAGGGTTTCAAATTGACGAAGAGGGATCATTCAAGCCTGTGCTAATAAGTGGCGATGTCGCTGATCTTGCTGAAGATCAGACTGTTGGAGTGAAGACTGAGGTGGCAGTCAGTGATGTTGCTGTTGAAAAGGAGAATGTGGAAGACAAACAGGATGGAATAGTCAAAGCCGCTTCACTGCCTAGTGCTGCTCTTGAAGCAGAGGATCAGTTTGGAGCAGATGCGGAACTGGAGGACCTGGAATGTATTTTGAACGAGCTCTCAGTTGCTGAGCCAGAGGAATTTGAATCACCAGCTGTAGAAGATAAGCATTCTAGGCGATTGAGCTGCACAGGTGTGACTGATAGTTACAAGTCTGCCAGTAGGAAGGGCAGATCGCACAGCATGGATGTTTCAACAGATTCTGTTGCTAATGAGTTCTTGGATATGCTTGGAATAGAGCATAGCCCATTTGGGCAACCCTCAGATAGTGATTCCGAGTCACCAAGAGAACGACTTTGGAAGCAGTTTGAAAAGGAAGCGCTAGCATCTGGCAACGCTATTCTTGGTTTGGACTTTGACCATGGAATTGAAGGACCTACTTGTGAGGATGTTGTGGAGGATTTCGATCTCTCTGCAATGATACATGAGGCTGAGCTCGAGCTTCAGAATGGAAGCCAACCCATTGATACCAAATTTCGAGCTAAGTCGCTGGAAGACGAAGAAACTGAGGCCTTAATGCGTCAATTTGGGCTAAACGAGAAGTCCTTCCAATCTTCTCCTCCTGAAAGTAGAAGTGGGTTTGGTAGCCCCATTAACCTCCCACCTGAGCAGCCCCTGGAGCTACCACCATTGGCTGAAGGTTTAGGTCCATTTATTCAGACCAAAGATGGAGGATTTCTGCGATCAATGAACCCAGCCCTGTTCAAAAATGCAAAGAACAACTGCAGCTTGGTTATGCAGGCTTCTTCTCCGATTGTACTGCCAGCAGAGATGGGATCTGGGATTATGGATATACTGCATGGTCTGGCATCAGTTGGAATTGAGAAGTTATCAATGCAGGCAAACAAACTTATGCCCTTGGAAGATGTTAATGGTAAAATGATGCAGCAGATTGCTTGGGAAGCTGCTCCAGCTCTGGAGTCTGGCGAAAGGTTTGTTATCTTCCTTTTCATGCTAGTTTGTGCTTTTTCCTACTTTGGCCTTGTTTAGTTCACCCTGAAAACCAAAAAGTTTTCAAGATTCCCCGTCACATCGAATCTTGCGGCACATGCATGAAGCATTAAATATAGACGAAAACAAAAACTAATTACACAGTTTGCCTGTAAATCACGAGACGAATCTTTCGACCCTAGTTAGTCTATGATTAAACAATATTTGTCACAAACAAACGAAAGTGCTACAGTAGCGAAATCCAAAATATTTTCACATCTAAACAAGGCCATTATTATCCTATGCCTTGCTTAAAGTTTTTTTCTCTTTTATCAATGTAGATATGATGCATTGGACTATCATAGCATCGATGCTTTGGTAGGAGGGGGTGGAAATGCTCCCTCTGGTAAGAAGAAGAAGGGCAGGTGTGCTGAACTTTCATCCTTGGGTGGGGAGAATGCTTCAGAATATGTTTCACTTGAGGACCTTGCACCATTAGCTATGAAAAAGATTGAAGCTCTTTCCATTGAGGGTTTGAGGATACAATCTGGCATGTCAGAAGAAGATGCACCCTCCAATATCAGTGCAAAGCCTATTGGGGAATTTTCATCTCTGCAAGGAAAATGTGCAGAGAGTACCTTGTCTCTTGGTTTAGAGGGAACTGCTGGTTTGCAGCTTCTGGATGTTAAGCAAAGTGGAGAAGAAGTTGATGGATTAATGGGCTTGTCAATCACTCTGGATGAGTGGATGAGGCTTGATTCTGGGGTAGTGGACGAAGAAGAACAGTACAGTGACCGGACATCGAAGATACTTGCTGCTCACCATGCAAAATCCATGGAGTTAGTTGCCGAAAACCGGAATGGAGACAGAAAGAGTAGGAGATCTGGTAGAAGATGGGGCTTGTTAGGGAATAACTTTACAGTAGCTCTCATGGTTCAACTGCGTGACCCACTACGCAACTACGAGCCAGTGGGCACACCAATGCTTGCATTAATCCAAGTTGAAAGGGTTTTTGTACCCCCAAAGCCCAAAATCTACAGTACTGTCTTAGACAAACCCAACAGCGAGCAGGATGATGAGGAACCCAAAACCGAAGAGGTTCCAGATAAGGCATTGGTCACGGAAGAGAAGGCTGAGGAGTTAGAGGATCCCATTCCCCAATTCAAGGTTACAGAAGTGCATGTCGCTGGTTTCAAGAGCGAACCTGAGAAGACGAAACCATGGGGCAATCAAACGCAGCAGCAGTCTGGCTCTAGATGGTTGCTTGCAGCTGGCATGGGCAAGGGAAACAAGCATCCTCTGATGAAATCCAAAGCTATCGTGAAGCCAACCAAAGAGGCAGCTGGTCAGGCAGGAGACACCCTCTGGAGCATTTCTTCACGTGTTCATGGAGCAGGGACCAGGTGGGGCGAGCTAACAGGAAACAAGAATCATTCACGTAACCCAAATATCGTGCTTCAAAAGGACAAGAGATTTCGGTGATGGCTTGGCGATTCAGTAGCTAGTGCCAGGGAGGTTTGTCTATCTCATTAGAAGGGAGCTTACTTATCTGCAATTGGACCTCGCTGGGAATGTTCCTAGTGGATTGTGAAATCATGTACATTGAGTTCTCTTGCATAGGATCAGTTTGTGTTTGGTGTTCCTTCCGAACTGTCATGAGAACCGTACAGAGAAACTGGCGTTTCTCTTGTCACAATTAGAGCGGCTTCTGCCTCTGAAGGTGCAACGCTGTCTTCCTTTGCAGGCTGCCATAGCCATCATACATCTCTTGTTATCTTGTTAATCATTTGTCCATACTTTGGTAGTTTGGTGTGCTCATCTTATATCAGTTTCTGCTGTGTATAACAGTATAAGATGAGCACAACAAACTGTGAGATCAGTTTGTTCAGATTTACCTTGTCACTATTTCCATCGTTTTCCCCCTACAGGAACATGAATGCCGGCCTGCCGCAGAATGCTAGACTGATAAGGGACCCCTGAGATCTTTAAACCCTCTTTTTCACCATCGCATGAATTACTTCTCATCTCCTTTTACCGTTTCATGAATCACCATCTTTTACAGATTGGCAGAGTTGCATCATGGAGCTTTCAGGGCAGGTTAGGCAGCAGCGTAGGTTAGCAAGAGTTCATGGACGCCCCGTGGCTGTGATGATTCTATCTACGAGGGAGAGGGACCCCATGATTCCAACAAAAGCTTCGTTGGTTGGACGTTGGACGCAAACTTGTCGAAGGAATTTGCGGGTCTCGATCGACAGCTCATCAAATCATCATTCGGCACAGGGGCAAAAGACGCTGGAATCTGTTATCGTGATCTCATCCAGGGGGCACTTGATTATTGTCCATCGAAACGACGAAACCAGAGAAGCAGGTAACGGAGCCCTCGTTTTTGACAGGAAACGTTCTACCTGGATTTCTTGTGTTCAATTTTTGTGTGCACAACTTTTTTTTTTAATCCTTGTGTGCACAACTTGAGCAGCGTAAGCAGTTCATGCCATGCCATTTCGTCCTGTTTTATCGCAAGCCCAGCTGCCCAATCCAAACTACGGTGCACCGGAAGTCTCGAACAAAAGCTGGTAGGTGGTAGTTGCGTTCGTTGGTCAGTTCTCTGCTGCGCTGCGCATTTGAGGCCATGACCCGAGTGGCTCGGCCGCTGCTTTCTCGTTTACTGTCTGCCTGGCTGGTGTGGTAGCTGGTAGCCGTGAGCATCTTGATAGGAGGGTGACATTTTCAGCTTGCAGAGCTGCAAGCAAGGGTAGCCATCAGCCAGCATGGTATTTTACCACTTCCTGTTATCTGAAAACCAAGAAATGAGGTATTTTAATCTCGTTCAAAAGCCGGAGACAGCCACAGCCTCGACCTTTTTCCGGATCCTGAAAGGTGTCAAAGACAATAAGAACCTTTCCGGGATCCTAATATAATCCGTGGAAAATTCAAAGGGTGTTAAGTACTGTAGTATAGCTCCAGCCTCCATGAGAATTCCAATCTGTTCTCTGTTCTTACAGTTTCGGCGACCATCTCCCAGAATCAAATTAATGTGGATTGAAATGGACGGCACGCCCGCCACAGGGACGCGGCGGTGGTTGCACTTGCACTTGCGCGACGCTGCCATCATCGCATCGCGGTGGGCGGTGGCGGTTGATTTCTTACCTTCTCCGCCAGCCACTTTTCCCCCACGGCGTACCAGTGAAAGAGTGAGGCGTACACCGAAAAGGCGAAAACCAGTAGGAACCCATGAGGCCATGAGCTAGCGGTCGGGCTTGAACGGACACCGACACGTACCTACCAGTCCGTCCGCGCGCCTGTTTTCCTCTAGCCGTTTCAAACTCCCGTCGTCGCATCGCCAGAACAGCAAGCATCATGTCTGGTTTATTATACTCCAAAAACGTACTCGATCTTGTGGATCGTGCGTTGCGTTGCGTTGCGTTCGTTCGCTCGCGTGCGCATGTTGTGGCAAGCACGGCCTGCAGCTGTTGAAAAACCCGGGAGCTAGTGCTGAGACAGTGGGACGGCAATTGCTGCAACCATGTACATGCTGGGCTGCTGGCCGATGCCCTTGCCTACTACTACCTCACGTCTGGACCAAGAAAACCGTGGCGAAAGCGGAATGGGTAGCGGGTGGACCGGTAGTGGTGAAAACGTACCTGCACGACCTTGGCAACTACACCGATAGTAACTGTATGTACACGCCGGCCGGGTTCCATCACAACAGGTTGCTGGCGGCAGCACCGGATTTTTGTACAGGGCAGAGGAGTCCTGTACCTGCCGTGCAACTGCTGTCGGTCTTTGTTCACTGTTCCGCCATCCAACGAGCGAAACCGACGTGCCGCATTTGAGCTGGAAGGATGAGGATGCGGCCAATATTTTCATCCGCACCGGGGTCCATGACAGGCGAGTACCGCGCGCACAGGCACAGCTGAGCTGATCGAGCCGTGGAGACGACGAGTTGTCTTACGACGCGTGCTAGGCTCATTTGCTGCATTGCTGCAATGCAAGCAAGCAAGCCGTCATAATCATGCGCTTTCCCATCGAAATGCTCGAGATATCAGGAATTGATCGGGAGGAGTAGTTTGATTACGCCGTTTTCAGTAAACTAGCTTAAACTTACCCCGTTGATTAGTTAGATTATGTTTTGTTGATGTTTCTTATTTCTGCATTTCCAGAATATATACACGACGAGATGTAGTACATGTACAGCCCACTGTCAAAAAGTCCATCATACGTACTAAAAACGGGATGTCATGCACATGTGGTCCACGAGAATAAGAACTAGTTCGTCGCGCCCTGATAAGCTCCAATATTTATTTCCTTTGTGGAAGGATGGTAAGTTGCACAAATGACACATGGATCACAGCTACTACGCAGCACGATTACGCAGTATCAGAAAGATACAGATACACGGATACGGTATTTTTTCTTAAAAAAGCTGGTACACGGATGTGTTAGTATTTTTTGATATAAATAAACAATGATACATATTAAATTTTCAATACATTACTGTATAGTGCATACATTACAATGATACACCAAATTCACCAATAACAGTTCACTGTCCATATAATATGATAAATTGACAAATAAGCAACATATTTATAATTGCTTAAAATAAATAAAAATGTGCATACTCCGGGGATACGTATCGGCGGCATATCCTTCGTGTATCCGTATCCATGATATGCGTAGGATCACAGGATCAATTCTTACAGCAGCATCGCGGCTAAACGAGCGCCGTTGCCATCTCGGGTTCTATGATTAAACAGTCATAGCAGCTGCACAAAATGCACATATATGGCGGCACGGCGTACTCCCTCGATAGCAAATTATAAGTCATTCTAAAAATTTTAGAGAGTGCTTGCATGAGGCCAGCACTCCGTGCTCAGTTTGGTGCTTGCATGAGGCCATCCTCAGTGCAATTTTCATAGCCTAGTTTCTAACACATCCATATTTTGAAAACAGTGTAGGAGAGTTTCATCCCCATAAAACTCTTTTTACTCCCATAAACTCTTATCATCTCTCTCTTTATTAATATGGTGTCACATCAATAAATTTAATATCCATAAAACTCTAATGAAATCCCATTTAAACTGGCCTGAGAGTCAAGCTATCATCTATATCTGCCCTAAGATAAATAACATTTATGGTACCAACTAAGTGTCATTAGGTTGTTCATTACCTCCGTCCACAAAAGAATCGATTTTTAGAATCCGTGTTAGTCAAACTTTTTTAAGTTTGACTAACTTTATAGAAAAGAGTAACAACATCTATGACACAAAAATATCATCATATAAAATATATTCTATGATGCATCTAATGATACCATCAATTTTAGTATTTGTTTCTAGAAATTTGGTCAAAAATTTAAAAAGTTTGACTTAAGACAACTCTAGAAATTGATTCTTTCGTAGACGGAGGGAGTATATTTTTATAGTATACATATTTGATGTAATAAATATTTATAATTCTTCTTATAATTTTGGTTAAATTTAAAATACTTTGACCATCTAAATTTTTTAAAATGAATTATAATTTAGAGGAATAGAGGGAATAGAAAGGAGTACCCGAATACCCGGTAACCTGGCATAAGTAAACCGAGTTCGTGTTAGTCCTAGCCATAGCTTGGCGACCGGGAAGCAAAGCCAAGGGTGCATGTACGTACGCATATATATTTGAGAGATTTAATTGTATGGCTCTAAAAAAATGTCTCTTCTTTGTATGGTTTTTTTTTAATTTCTTTTTATGGCCCTCAAACAAACTTTCATTTTTTCTACGGTCTTTTGTCCGTTTTCAGTATTTAACGGTGTTAAGTGGAGGATAAAAGGACCATAATGCCCTTGGCGTCAAATTTTTTTCGTAATGTTTGGTTTGTTTCTTGTATATTTTGAGTAATAGTAAATAAATAAATTGATAATTTAGACACTATAACAATACATATTTGGATCACAATTAGACAACATCACAGTACACTTATACAAGAAACAAACCAAACTTTGTGAAAAAATTTTCATTCCAGGGGTATTATGGTCTTTTTACCCTCCATTTAACACCATTAAGTGCTGAAAACGGACGGAAAACCATAGAAGGAATGAAAATTCGTTTAAGAGCCATAGAATGAAGTTCAAAAAAAAAGAAGTCATATAAGGAAGAAACATTTTTTTGAAGGAAGTTCAAAATCTCTCGTTTGACTGATAAGCCATGGCAGAAAGTACTGTCGGCTGATTTATTGTGAGAGAAAAACACTGCTGAATGGCTGCCAGATTTGGCTGATAAGCTCAAGCGAACCAGTGTATATCATGCAAACGCAGATAAAGACCTTGTTTAGTTTAAAAATTTTTACAAAATGAATATTGTAGTATTTTTGTTTGTATTTGACAAATATTATACAATCACGAACTAACTTGGTTTAAAAGATTCATCTCGTAAATTACAGATAAACTCTGTAATTATTTATTTCTTTTATCTATATTTAATGTTATATATATATATGTGTTTTAAGATTCGTTGTGACAGCAAATATGAAAAATTTTACATTTTTTTTTAAACTAAACAAGGCCAAAACCACAGCATGGAGGAGGCTCTCATCGCAGGATCCGGGTATACGAGTACGGCGGTGGCGGCATCACCTTTCCAGGTCGCCGCCACTCCTGCTCCCTCCGCCGAAAGCCATCCATTTTTTCCATCGACCCACCAAAAATGACGACACGCTGCCTAACTGTCGGCCAGGTGGCCCCCGCGGTCTCCCCCCAGCTCCCAGCGGCCAGTCCATCCACCCGGCTGCTGCCCCGCTGTCCAGTGTCCAGTCACTCCTCCCCCACGCACCTGTCATCCTAACGACCTTCCAAACCCGCCCAGTCAGAGAGAGAGAGAGAGAGAGCACTTCCCTCACGGCTCAACGGCACAGGTAAACACGGTCAGAATCGAAGTCAGATCACCTGCCGTGACGCCGACTCTGATCTCGCGAGGAATCACCCGATTAATCATATAAATAAAATCGTATCATATCAAATCATATTTTTTAAGACATCATATCAAACCATATTTTTTTATACAAAATCAAATAAACATAATTATCAAAACATATTTTTTATACGGAATCAAATAAAAATAATTTTATATCGAAATTGTGGATCTTTGACGGGATCTACAATTTTTTTAATTTTGATTTTTTTATTTAAAGTTATTAAGATGTAGAAAAAGTTAATAACATATTAGAGTATTTTAAAATTTTCACATCTGCAATCTATTAGAGTCAAAATCTAACGGAAATGATGTAGAAAGCAAAAGAAAGTTCAGACCCAAGGTTTTTCTAATGGTCTATTGGGAATTATAATTTTTTATAACGGTGCACATGGAAATGGAAAATCTCATAATCTTTTTTTTTTCAAAAAACTCATAATCTAATCCCTCCCTCCCGTTTCCAAGCCCAGCAGCCTTTTTCTTCTTCCCCGTCGCCGTCGCGCTCGCCTTTGATCCCCTCCACCTCCTGTTCTGTTCCTACCGCACCCATTCCCCAACTTTCTCCGCGCCCCTTGCTTTTGGAAGTGCCGCGCGCGTGCAGGTGCAGCCGCGCTGGTGCGCTCGTGGTGACGACCCGATCGCACGTTGGCGCGCGCGGGCGGCGCAGATTATTCCCCATTTTTCTAATTGCGTTACATGACAGTCACGCCCGGCTGGCTTCGCCTGGCTGTGGCTCCCCTTCCCTCGCCCCCACCCCCTCCTCGCTCGCTCGCGCTCTCTCTCTCCTCCTGTCGTGCCCGCGGTCGCGTCGCCCTCCACCACCACCACCACCCCACCAGCCTACCCGCCTCCGCGTCGCTGCTGCTGGTGCCACCGCCGTGCGCCTCCACCACGCGCGCCGCGCGTGCGCGTTCCCGGAGGCGGATCGCGGCTGCCGCTGAGGCGATCGGCGATCAGCGAGCGACCCAGGGGAGGAGATCGCCCGTCGGCGCCGCCGCTGCCGCCGCCGACCGAGCCGCGACTCCTCCCGTCCGGTCCCATCGCAGCTCCAGTCTGGGCCCGTCCCTCGAGGCAGGGCGGGGCGGCTCGATCGCCCGCAGATGAAACATGGTGCGTCGCTGGCTCTCGTGTTTCTGATTGTTTGTTGTGACGCTGATGTGTCCGACTGCGAGTTTGTCTTCTTCCGTTGGCGTCTGTTTTTGGCTGGGTTTGGAGGAGTATTCTGTGGTTTTGCAACTCGTGTTTGGGGGAAAGTGAAGTGAGATTGGAGTTGGCCTTTTCCGGAATTTGGAGCTTTCAATTCAATTTATTGAAGCCACGAACTGGTTCGATTTCTCTGGTACATTTGTTGGATAAGCTGAATTCTAGTTTTCTCGTGCAAAAGCAGAATGTAGCCACCACAAGTAGCTCATTTGTGCAGGCAGTTCGGATCATGTCGACACTAGCTCAACTTACTGGGTATATGTAGGAGTTGAATGAAGTAAAATTCAGTTAACTCTGGGGGATTAGATGAACTGTATAAGGCCCTAATTTGCTCCTGGTTTAGTTTCAGGATAGAAATGGACATTGCTGTAATTAGCTACACATTACATGTGATCGGACCTGGATTATTATTATATAAGAAACCTGAAGTGTAGTCGATAGACATGTTGTGCTCTGTGAAACCCACTGACCTTTTGCAGTCCATTGGGGTGCAATAATTTGATACGCATGTATGCTAATCTGTTGATCCACCTGGAATGCAATTTGACATGCTAAATTTGTTGCTTGTCACATTTTGCAGGCTTCGATGTCAAACATTGTCATAGGTTCTCATGTATGGGTGGAAGATAAAGATTTGTCCTGGGTTGATGGTGAGGTATTCCGAATTGATGGTCAAAATGCCCATGTTCGCACAACCAAGGGGAAGACGGTATGTGTTGCCCTGCTGCTGAAGTCTGTCACATCCCTGTTTAGTTTGTTTTTTGAGTTCTTCATAATTTTAGAATTCAGTTTCTGGCTCAGAGTGCTTACAATGTACTTTACTGTGTAGCAGCTTTGTTCTCATACATACTGTGTAGTGACTTGTGTTGGAAAAAAACAGTAGCACCCTATGTATTGCCAGGAAAATTTTGAAAACATTGATGAATAATGTAAATTGTCGATACCTATGAGTATTCTTTTTGTCTACCTAGCTAGTAATTCCTGCTTGCAGCTGCGTAACTACATAATGTCTTGAACAACATTAACTGATACCTCTCCGATAGATTGTGCTGCATCCACCTTTTAGGGAGAAAGAGGGGCGAGGGGGTTGGGGGGAAGGTTTCTCATGTCTTTGTCCACTTTCAAAGGTAGCAGCTAAAAAACACTGGAAATAACAAGCACATTTGATTATGCAAGCACCTTGGATGCTGAAAAACTGCTCTTGCAATATGGTGACTCATCAAAAGCACTGGAATGCTGTATACAGAAGCAGCATAACCAGTTTATAACCTTATATCTGGATTAGATGGGTGAGAGATTTCAAGACTGCAGTACGTGAAAAGGTACCCTAAAATATTGACAGGGAAAATGACATGCGTTAGCCACTCGGACACTGTACAGGTTTTGGAGTTCAGGTATCCATTTTATTGAAGACACTAAAACTTAACATTTAAAGTAACTGCAAGAGTGTAATGCTTTTGTTTTGATGAATCATGATTGACGCCAGATCCCTGTTCTCCAGATGCACGTGCCATTTCATCATATGTCAATGTAATAGGAGCAACCTTTGTGATTAGCAGTCTGCCTTTTTTGTTGACTACCCAGAGAGGCAGGAGCCCCAGGAAGTTAGGCAAGATGGTACCAAACACACAGGCTAGTAGAGAGTATAGTGCCTAAGCATCAGACATATCTTTTTCTTTAAACAATTACCAGTTGATTCACATGCACGCCAGACTCGCAAGTGTGTCACTATCACACACTTATGAATAGATCACTGAAAGAACTTGCATTTGTGTAACTCTACCGCACTGCATACCTTGGCTCCTCTTCCAGAGCAGTGAAACACTGATTATTATTGTGTATACTGTCTTTTTCTGGGCAAGACATGTGCAAAGATTTAGTAACTTCAGTTCATCACTAAGAAAAGCATAAAAGTGATTAAGAACACTACCATATGTACACTGGGGAATTTAAATGTGTTATGCCCCTTTTTTAAAAAAATGTGTTATGCCCTCCATTTATTTTTGTAAGGAATATTAGGATTGGAGAAGTGTTTCAAGGTATATTTTGATTATTAGTTTCTCTTACAATTATCATCAATTGCAAACCAATGTCTTGCTAAAACATATGTGAAATATGGATCTATTGACGTATCTTTCGTGCACTATACATACATATATTCTTACTCTTCTTAATATAATGATACGCATGTAAAAGGGTGTGTGTATGTGTGTGGCTGTATGGGGTTTCTAAACCCACTCCTTTACTCTTCTATGCAGCTCTCCTGCGTGTCCGAGAAAAAATATATATTCTTACTAATTAATGGTCCAAATTTACAATGTTTGACTTTTTAAAATTTTACTACACCCTACATTTTCAAATGGAAGGAGCAGTATTCAGTTTATGAGTTAATACTACATTGATACCATTGACATGTCAGTTTCCTTGTATCATTGCTGCTATACTGAAGTTCCTTTTTTTTTTTCTCTCATGAAACTGGTTATGCCTTTGCTTGTGTAATTAGGTCACTGCAAATATATCGGATATACACCCTAAAGACACAGAAGCACCACCTGATGGGGTGGATGACATGACAAGGTTATCATACTTGCATGAGCCTGGTGTTTTAGATAACCTGGCTGTCAGATATGCGAAAAATATCATTTATGTGAGTGATGCTTTATTACTTTATGGGAAACACAATTTTTATGTGAGTCAATTTTGTCTAATGCTCTTCTCTTGACTTCCCAGACCTACACTGGTAACATTCTGATTGCAATAAATCCATTCCAAAGGCTACCTAATCTGGTTGATGCCCGTACTATGGAAAAATACAAAGGTGCAAATCTTGGTGACCTAGATCCTCATGTATTTGCAATAGCTGACGTCTCCTACAGGTGAATGTTTATACTACTACCATTTAATGTAATTCATCAACTGCCAAGTGGGGGTGCCCCTATATTGATGGTACCATTTTGTGTTCATTTGAATAAGGAAACAGGCAAATGATAAATGAAGGAAAGAGTAACTCCATTTTGGTCAGTGGTGAAAGTGGTGCTGGTAAGACTGAAACTACGAAATTGTTGATGAGATATCTTGCATTTCTGGGTGGGCGATCCGGAACAGGAGAGAGGACAGTTGAACAGCAAGTTTTAGAAGTAAGTTAGAAATTTTCTCAACATTTCTTGCTGATGAAAACAAATGGTCCATTTGTCAAGACGATATGAAGGTCTTGTAAACTAGTAATTCAATTTGTAGATATCGTTTCCAATTTCCTCTACTTACTTATCTTTTGGATCCAGTCTAATCCAGTCCTTGAAGCCTTTGGGAATGCGAAAACTGTTCGGAACAACAACTCAAGGTAATTCCTTTTTCATGGATATCATAAACAGAACTCAGAAGATGTTCAACATGTCTGGTTGTAGACTTAAAGTGCAAAGCCTTGGTGGTAATACCAATAAGATGATTAGATGAAAATACTAAACCCGGTGGTAGTACCTATTGTCTTGCATAACTGAGAGTATAATGAGATCACAATATCTGTACTAACTTAATTTACAGTTGAGTTTTTTTGGTGCATGAAACTAGATGGTATCAGAACCAAAGATCTTGTACTAGAGACAGTTCTAATGAAATCAATTTGCTTTCTCCCTCTGAGTCCTATGAGTCCTCACTCTTGGTGACCTAGGCATGTGAGGGAGGGTTAAAGTCTCAACAGCTAATTCATCGATTTTACAAGAATCCAAGTAATCAAAGGTATGGGCAACATCTGCGGTAACTGTGTTTGTTGAAGGCATGGTATATTATACAACGGAGATTATGACAAGGTGCCAAGGTGGCA
>Ga0182004_10002527_pt1 | contig 14282 bp, 14 predicted proteins | sample Sormic07211540_1_FD_120479 | JGI IMG/M metagenome (GOLD analysis project Ga0182004, IMG submission 120479) | Endophyte microbial communities from Sorghum bicolor roots, Mead, Nebraska, USA - 072115-40_1 MetaG | ecosystem: Host-associated > Plants > Roots > Unclassified | place: USA: Nebraska...
GATATCTTGAAAACTAGAAGCATACCCTCACGCGTTTCTGCGGGAATCGCGGATTAGTGGATTGCGTGGCATGTTGACATGGGCAATAAAATGCTTGTCTTTACTGACTTGAACATTACAATTGCATGTGCTAGTGGATTTTAATTACATTGATAGTGCATTGCTGAGGTGGATAGCTTGCATGTTGAGATACATAGCTACATTTAATCGAATTTTACTTCTACATAATGATAACTCAAATATCATGTATCAGTCTTCACAGAAATAACACATATCGTGGATGTACCCCGCGAATGAATGACCTTGTTTTACTAAGTGGTGGCGTCAAGCCTTGCAGCAGGTTGCTAAACAATATCGCAAGGTCTCAACATTGGTCATTTTGGTGGTATGGTGGACATGAAAACATAGGAATGGCTGCGTCTTTAAGGGCACTTCACCTAATGTCAATGGAAACATGCAGTATGGTGTATGGGAGGGGCCAAAGTTCTAAGTAGCATATGCCATATGGTCATAACTATGTTTGTTGGTCATTGGTCCTTCTTAGTGGTTTCTTTGGTGAGTCTACATGTAATTAACCCTGCCCCACTAGAGGTTGTATGAGTCTAGTTAGACTCATTTCCTTCTTAAATATAATGATGTGCAGTTCTCCTGTGCTTTCGAAGAAAAAAATTCTGTCATGGATGTGGTTGCAAGGCAACTCTTTTTTAACTTGTTATGTCTAGAATCTAAATGGCAGAGACATGATGCTGCACCAGATTTTATGGAACTCCTCAAGAAGTATCAATTCTTCTCCAACCTTGGACAGGTTGGATAGAATGTTCTGCTCTCTTGACTGGGAGGAGCAGTTTCCTGGTTGTCTTCTGCAAGTGGGTGATTCTATGGATTCAGACCACTGCCCCTTATTACTTGGGCTGCAGGATGTTATTGGCAGCAGGAAGAGGTTTCATTTTGAGGCTTTCTGGCCCTCACTTGACGGTTTTCTGGATGCTGTGAAGGATTCTTGGGACAGTGTGCAGCCCGGCCAGTGTCCTCTCCAAACTGTGGAGCTAAAGTTGAAAGCTACAGCAAGAGGCCTACAAAGTTGGAGCCAGAAGAAATGTGGTCATATCAAGTCCCAATGGCTGCTTGCTAAGGAAATCATTCGTCAATTTGAAAAGGCACAGGAGAATAGGCCGCTGCAGCCAAATGAATTGTGGCTGAGAAACAAGCTCAAGAAACATTCTCTTGCTCTAGCATCTTTGTTGCGAACTATTGCCCGGCTCCGATCTAGAATTGGTTGGCTAAAAGAGGGAGATGCCAATACAAGGCTTTTCCACCAGCATGCCCATTACAGAAAGAAGAACTTCATCCCAAAACTGCATGTTGGCGACCAACTCTTTACACGGCATGAAGACAAGGCAGCTGCAGTCTTGGAGTTTTATGATAACCTTATTGGGACCGATTATGGAAGAGAAAGAACTATCAACCTGGAGTCTCTTGGTTGTCCAAGCTTTGAGTTACTTAATCTGGATCTGCCTTTCTCTGAGGAAGAGCTGTTCAATTCCATAAAGGATCTGCCTCCGGATAAGGCCCCGGGACCTGATGGTTTTACGGGCAGATTTTATAAATGCTGCTGGGCTGTTATAAAAAATGACATAATGGCTGCCATACAGTCACTGTGGAGTGGTAATTGCAGAAACTTAAGTAAACTGAATTCGGCTTACATAAGTTTGATACCTAAAAAGTCGAATGCGGTGCAAGTTAAGGACTTCAGGCCTATCAGCTTGGTTCACAGCTTTGCCAAACTACTGACCAAAGTTATGGCAAATCGACTTGCAGAACGCCTTGATGAGATGGTCTCCCCAAATCAGAGTGCATTCATTAAGAAAAGGTTCATCCAGGACAATTTCATGATGGTTCAGCAAACAGTGAAGTACCTGCATTCTCAGAAGCTGCCTAGATTACTTCTAAAATTAGACATCACCAGAGCATTTGATTCGGTTTCTTGGGCTTTCCTCTTGGAGGTTCTTAGGAAGCTGGGGTTTGGAGTGCGCTGGTGTGACTTGATCAGTGGCCTTCTATCTACCTCATCCACACAGGTGCTCCTCAATGGCATACCGGGAGAGAGTATAAAGCATAGAAGAGGATTGAGGCAGGGAGACCCTCTATCACCCATGCTCTTCATTCTAGTTATGGATATCCTGAATCTGATGTTCACTAGGGCTGCGGATGCCGGACTGCTTCAGCCCTTATCTAGGAGACCTATTCAGCACAAGATCTCTCTTTATGCTGATGATGTCGCTCTTTTTCTCCAACCCACTGCAGCAGACATAAATTTATCTTTACAGCTCCTGCATTTGTTTGGGGAAGCCTCAGGCCTCAAAACAAATGTTCAAAAAAGCAACGTGTTGCCGATCTGCTGTGCTGAGGAGGACCTGACCCTCATTCAAAACATGCTGCCGTGTGAGGTTCAGGATTTCCCTTGCAAGTATCTGGGTTTGCCCCTGTCCAATAAAAAATTGACCAAGGAGCAGGTCCAACCCATCATTGATAAAGTGGCTGGACAGCTCCCGGGATGGAAGGCTGATTTGATGACACGTGCTGGCAGGGTGATTCACGTGCAATTTGTGCTTACGGGTATCCTAATTTATGTTGTTATGGCACTTGATCTTCCGCCTTGGGCTCTCAAAGCCATCGATAAGATTAGAAGGTCCTTCCTTTGGAAGGGAAGAAGAGAAGCAAATGGGGGTCATTGCGTGGTTGCCTGGCCCAAGGTTTGTCGACCCCAAGAATTAGGCGGACTGGGAATATCTGATCTGAAAACATTGGGGATTGCCTTGAAAGCAAGATGGCCCTGGCTGCAGCGGAGTGCTCCAAGCAAACCTTGGGCAAATCTGCCGGTCCAGGTCAGCAAGGAGGTCGCTGGGCTGATCTCGGTCGCGGTTCGTACAGAAGTGGGGAGTGGAACTAATACCTTCTTCTGGAAGGACAAGTGGCTGGATGGTCAAGGAATCCAGGAGATTGCTCCTCTTGTTGTTGCTCTGGTTCCTAAAAGGCGATTGAATAAACGTACTGTTAATGAGGCCCTTCCCTGAGAACAGGTGGATAGAAGACTTACAGGGCGAAGTTGATGTGGCTGCTCTAACACAGTATGTCCATCTCTGGGATATTTTATCTAGGGTGGAGCTGAATGAGAGCATTCCTGACAAACATGTATGGTGTCATGGGCAGCCAACGGGCTGCCTGGGCCGACGGGCTGATACTTCGGCCCAGTTATCTTTATAAGTTTAGTTATCTTTGTATTTGCAATTTATATTAGTCCCAAATAAGTTATTTAGCAAAAGAGGTGAAGTAGAAGGGACATAAATATCTGTAGACTATTGATATAATCAAGCAATGAATTATGAGGAAACAATTCTAGTCTCCCTCAATATCTCAAGCTCTTGGCAAAGCATAAGGCCTAGTTATCCCAAAATACCCCCTCAATCTCTCAAGCTCTTGGCAAAGCATAAGGCCTAGTTATCTCCCAAATATCCATCACCATAACATCCGGTATCTAGAGTCCAGTGATCCTCTTCATCCAAAAAAAACATCGATTAAGATCCCAATCCCCATCACCACCCGCCGCCGCCGCTACACCAACTCCTCCCGATCCCCATCACCACCCACCGCCGCCGCCACACCACATCCCGCCGATCCCCACCACCATCCACCGCCACCGCCCACCACCAGCCGTCCGTGCAAGTCCCCGTCGTCGCGTCGTTCCTGTGCGCTGGCCATCCTCGCGCACGTCTGCGCCGCCCGCCTCCACGCGGGTCTTGTCTGCACCCTCTTCGGGTCTTCCCCGCGCCGTCCGCGACTCCTCGGCGCCCGCCGCCACAACTCCAACACTGGCAGCCGCCACCACAACCACCAGGCCGCCGTCCGCCTCCCCCTGCACCAACGACCTCAAAGCTTCCCTAGCGACCATCACAGCCGCCATGAAGGCCAACACCGACGCCATGAAGGACCTCCAGGCCTCCGTGAAGGCCAACGTCGCCGCCATCAAGGCCCTCGGCATCCAGCAACAGCTCGGCTGCCATGAAACACCACAACAATTGTCCGTCGCGGTTCCAGAAGCTGGGTTTTCCGCGTTACGACGGTAATTCCGACCCCCTCATCTTCATCAACAGTTGCGACACATACTTCCGTCGAGAGCGCATCATGGAGGAAGAAATGGTATGGATGGCTTCCTGTCATTTGGACGATGGGGCTCGTACGTGGTTCCTCCAGGTCCAGGAGGAGGGCACCCCAACGTGGCGTCACTTCACCGAGCTCCTGCACCTGCGCTTCACATCGCCTCCGTGCCCCGACCTGCTCCACCATGTGTCCCCTGCTGCCAACGACACTTCCCCCATCTTTGCTGATATATTCACGCAGCTGGATCGCATCAAGGAGTTGATCAACGCGAAGGAGAAGGACCATGAACTGAGAAGGACCGTGAACGTCGGGCGGTTGTATGCCTCCAAGCAGCAGCACGGGGACTTCTGGCACGCTGCCAAGCACAGGCTTTTCATGCAATAAAAACATTGAAGGAGCAAGCAACGGTGCGCCTACAAGCAGCGGTGCGAGGATTTCTTGTCGGTCGCATGGTGCGGATGAGACGCATATTCCTCATTTCGGCAGTGGGGGTTCTCCCTTGGTCGCCCTTGTATTTCTTCCCCGGTGACTTAGCTGTTTTGTTTTAAGGCTGTGTGGTGTGTGTGTTTGTGGGGTTTTGCCTCTGTTTGGGTTTAGCCCCTGTAAGACTTTTCCTTTTCTTCTATTAATATAATGATACGCAGCTCTCCTGCGTGTTCGAGAAAAAAAAACAATTTTGCTTACCTCTGGCAGTGCCTTGGTTCAATGCATTTCCGAGAGAAAGAATTGTCTGCATAATCCTTTTCAATTTGACGGAACCTCGTATCTATGAACATCATGACAAATACATGAAATTAATATCAGGATTTTAATATTAATTTTCAATCAATATAAAGTGCCTACCTCTTCTGCTGAAGAATTAACAATGTTCAGGTTCCGCTTAAGGTCAGAAACCTGAAAACAGTTTGGGACCAAATATTACAACGGCAAAGCAAAAAAGTGTTCATGATTTGCAAGAAAAGTAACCAGTTGCCAAACCTGGGAGCGGAATTGAATCTTAAATGAGAAAACTCTCAGCTTAGATTCTACACGTGGTACTTTCATAAGCTCCATAAAGAACTGCAGCACAAAGATGTACATCAGAATCTAACACATTATTCATAAGTTTGTCTCGAATCACCGTATTATGGTTTTCATGGAACATTGCCTTTCAATGGGAAGCCATCCCATAAAAGGGCATGTACATACATAAGAAGTTCTAACTTTAGATGTAAAGCAAACTAAAGAAAACAAGTCACCTGCTCACATTCTCCAAGAACTTGCTTCTCTCCTTTGTAACCCTGGTAATCGTATCCCAAACATTATTGGTTTCAACATATAGTAATGGTTTAAAATTAACACCAGACAAGAACCTGAGTGACCTTGCTACCTTTAGAAGTTCAATTTCATCTTTAGATGGAGTGAACTTAATAAGGTTCTCCACCTGGTCAGCATCCAGGACAGTATGATCCAGAGCCAGAATTGCACTCTGCTCCAAAAGAGGGAAAGAAAAAGAAAAAAAGGAAAGAAAAGGAGAGAAAGAGTGTTACTAACAAAGATACTAAGGGATTATGTGGACAAAAAAACACCACAGATGCACTTCTTAATTCCTTCCAAATTACTTCCACTAGATGCAATGACACACGACACAACACATTAGCTGTCCCACTAACTTTGCCATGTTAAGTACAAACTGCTTTTGACCATTATTATACTTCCCCACAATTTTTTTTTTCTTTGGGAATTACTTCCCCACAATTAGCCAGCCATAAGATGCATGTTTCAGTATGTTACAGCAACCATAAAATAACATAGTAAGAAAATAGTTGTGGAAGATAGAATCTTACCATTAGGTCAGGCAGTGGCATTTTGACTTTGGTAAGCATGATTCCACAATTGTTAGCCCGGCGAAGATCAATCTGCGATAGAGAACACATTGGATGAGAAGAAGTAAAGCATGAACAATGAGGCACAGTGTTGGAGCTTGAGGATAAATACAGAGGGGGGCAAACATGAGAATATACATAGTTTAGGGAGTGTTAGGGCGGCCATTATAAAGCTTCATTAACAGAATATACATAAATATTATAACATCCTCTGTAGAATTGCAAAAATGAGGGGGTGCGGGGGGCGGGGCGGGGCGGCTCCACCCCTGATGAGGCATAAAGATTAAATAGTAGATAACCAAGATGAAACAGGCAGAAGGGAAAAGAAAAACATAAGAGCCAAACAGGCACACGATAAACTGTTTTTTTTACAACACACGATAAACTGTTAAGTATCTTATGTAACAACGACGTGAATCTGGTATAATCACTTTCAACTGTTGAACTAATAAAATGTTGAAATACTAGATTTTAGGACATGGCACGAAAAAGGGACTTCAAAGGATGGCATATACCAAGAGAACTGTCCTTGGATACGTATACACCAGAAACATCTTTGTACAACGTAATACTGGTAGCAGGAGTAATCGGTATGAACTCTAATGCACGTGACCGGGACAATAGAAACAAGGGGAAAGGGATATGGCACACGTACTTCGATATTCAAAATTCACTATGTTTGACCAATAATTAGTCTAATGATCATATGAAAAGTTTGTGCTACAAAAATGGGTAGTTTATATCTGTATTTAGAAACACTTTGTAATGTCACAGTGTGATATTGAAGACCACACCAAATCAAAGCGAACCTTATATCTTGGGATGGAGTAAGATATATTGCAGGAAGTGATCTTCACTAGTTACCAAAATTGGAGTGGAATGTGCACGACACAAAAGAAGATCAGGGCGATAGCACACTAGTTAAAGAAATTGGAGCGCAGAGAAATGCTATGATGGTAAAAAAAAACTCACAAGATGAATTTTTTCTGGTTTCGACCCAGATGCACGACTGCCTGACTTATCTGTACGCTTTGAATCTGAACTTGGCAGTACAGCTGAAAAAAGATTTTCTAGTTCTGACATATCGAACACAGGGGCTCTGTGCAGGTCACCCAAAAGACACATTAGTATGAAAATCCCAATTCATATGATCATTAACAAGTTTATTCAAGGTGCCAGTGATGTACTTTAAAGTTTCATCAGGCTTCTGTGACTCCGCCCACAGACTGCCATGCATTGCTCTTGTTACTTTCACCCAATGAAGTGGCTTCAAATTTGACCTTCTGGACACAGCCTGGCCAGATTGAAAGCTCTTTGACATTGGACCTGCAGGAGGTGCAGGTCCACGCCCCTGAGGACCAAACAGTTTAGCATTACCACCAGGAGGTGCTGGCGGGGGTACAATGTTACCAGAAGCTCCATGGGAGGGTGGTGCTGGAATAGGAGGTGATGGCATCGATTTGCCCATGGGACTGGATGATTGTTTTGATGAATAGCGTGGTGGAGGGGGTGGAGGTGGACTGGAGGTTGTTCCAGGTGGTGGAGGCGGAGGCGGTGCTGAAGCTCTGAAATGTGATAATGTTGGGGCAGGTGGTGGAGGGGGTGCAGCAGGCCTAACAGGAGATAAAGTAGATGCAAATAGAGGCAGAGGTGGTGCAGCAGGAGTAACAGTAGATGAAGTAGAAGCAAGTAGTGGAGGTGGTGGTGGTGCGGGAGGTCTACTGAGAGAGCACCCAGGTGGCAGTGGCAGAGGTGGGGATTGAGGTGGCTCTGACAGTTTAAGAGATAAACTTGAAGCAGGTCGTTGAGGTGTCAGCGGTTGTGGTGCATGAGACCTAACAGGAGAAGGCCTAGGCACGGGTGGAGGCGGGGGTGGCACGGGTGGTGGTTGTGGTGCAGCTGGTCCTGGAGGTCTGAATGAAGTTGGAGTGACAGACAAAGAATATGGAGGCATATGATAAATACTTGAAGAACTAGAAACTGATGATGACGGGGGCTGTGGGGGCGTCGGTGGAGCAGAAGTTTGCAACAATTCAATTGTGACACTAGTTGAGGATTTCTGATGATTTGTGGCCAGAGTAGTAGTTCCAAATAACTGAAATGCCAATCGTCTCTCTGGATAAGATGGAAGGCCTACAACATGGAAACAGTTTAATTATAAAAAGAAAAAATACAAGAAAAAAAATATTCTTAAAATGCATTATGACTTAACCTGAATTGTTGAGGGTAGGTTGAGATGAGTCTTTTGCTTCTGCCATCATAATAGAATCTGATACCAGCAAATCTAGTGGCGATGGTAGAGGGGGTGGTGGTGGCATACCCTTTGTTACAACAGGAGTACCTGTCACATCCAAAGGTCAAAGTATTAAAATAAGGATCGTGGTAACATGACTATATGAGGAATTGAGGATATGCATACAATACAGAGTATCAATTAAGCTACACCTGTTGTTGGATGCTGTCCTGATGGTCGTTTTGATGTAATTTGGATTACACCAGTACAAAGATTCGATACTGTGGTTGAGGTTACAGTTGAACCACAACAATTCTCAGCACTTCCAGCATGGTCTTCCAACAGAGCTGTAATTCCAAAGGCTGAAGGCGCACTATTAATTCTTGGACAAGCTGAAAGTGATCTAGGACTGGAGTAGCCAGAAAGAGCAGAGCATGAACTAGAAATTGGAAATCGCTGTGACATAATTATAGTGGGTGAAGAGCGTTGACCTGAACCATGTTGCTCATCAAGTTTAGCATTTTGATCCTTAAGAACTGGTTCAATAGATTTCATGGTAGAGGAAATAGCCTTTTCTAGTGAAATTGACTGTTCGGCGTTACTGTCAACCTTGTGAACTAGAGAGCCTAGATTTTCTTGGACAATAGAAATTCCAGTTTTGACTTCAGAATTAGTGGCTTGCTCCAACAAGATCAATGCCTGTCGACCAACACTTTCCAGTTTGTTCACATAGACTGTGGCGTCTTCAACTTTGCTTGGTTCTTGTTGAACTTCAACATTGTCAGAATGCCTGTTGATTGGAGACATTGAACCAAGCTCTAATGATTCTGCTTCTTTCTTACTTGGAGACAAGAATCCTTGCCTCAGCTGAATATTTTCTGATGAAGTAAGTCGCTGGAAAAGCTGGACTGCAGCATCCCCTGTCGGATCTAGCCAGTCCACATTGCTGAACATCTCTTGAACCTTTGCAAATGCTTCAATTGGTAAACCCCCCTTCTCTCCTATACCTGCCACCTCCATGGGACCTAACTGATTGGCAGTGTCCATTTCTGAAAGAAGAACCTTTAACCAAAGAACAAAACAAATTATAAAGTTTTGCATAACTTCTAGATAAAAAAAAACACTGATTCACCACAACAAATACATACCTCAGCTCTGAATTCCTTTGGGAATCGATCTTTGGCATCCCACAATATATCAATTTCATCACGATTTAACATCAGAATATTAGATCTGATAAAGGCTGTATTGAACATGACTCGGAACATCATCTCTTCTCGTTCTTGATCAGCATCAAGGCTAATGCATTCAAGGACAACATCACCTTGAATATGGCAGTGGATGTCTATCTTAATCAGTTCACAGTCTGCCTGGGTAACAGAAGTAAACTTCAATGACTATTACAACGTCAAGACAGAGCCATGGCATGCCATATGAGAAAATCTAAAGAATATAATTCAGCAAATATATGTGTTGTCACTCTACATGCCAGATACTCCCTCCATCTCACATTATAAGTCATTATAAGAATCTTGGAGAGTCAAACCACCTCAAGTTTGACAAAATGCATATCATAAGATAATAACATTTATGATAACAACTAAGTATCATTAGGTTCTTCATTAATTATATTTTCATATTATATCTATTTGATGTCATAAATCTTTGTAATTCTTTCTATAATTTTGGTCAAACTTGAAATGCTTTGACTCTCCAAGATTCTTGGAATGACTTATAATTTGGGATGGAGGGAGTACAAAACAATGAATTAGCCAGTTCTGGAAGCAGAAAGTGGTAAAAAAAAACTAACCTTCTTGTAAAGCCTAACGTATTTGCTCCTTTTTGGTGTTGCAAATAGCACCTTAGGTGTGTTACTTGTAGCAAGTAAAGGATCTTGTCCATAAATACGGAATATTGGTCTACATTCTCCCTCTTCATTAAAGCCTGGAATGTTTCTTAGTATCACACAGTCTAAAGTAAGGGCCCGGTCCTGAGGTGGCCACTCTGAGCTCACGTTCCTCCGAGATATATAATGTAAGTACCTTATCTGAGAAGGCATAGGATTCAATGGTGACAACAACTGAACCAGCTCACGAGGAGCTTGCCTGTAAATCATTTCCAGTGTCCTCTGCTCACCAATAAACTGCTTTCTGTACAACAGCAGTCCTGCCAACATGAATGCAAGTACAGCCCAGCCACCACGCTCACAATGCATTATTAAGACATTTTGCTGGCCCAAAGAGAGCCAACTCTCCCCTGACCTCAAGTAATGATGAATCATTTCTATTGTAAGGAGTGGGCATCCCTCATATTGTCTGGGGTAGTCCATAACTACCATATCATAGCTTGATAATATATTCGCCAGTAAACTTTGACTGTCTCCATCCCGAAAATTGAAGACCATAAATGAAGCATCAGCGAAGTGGCTCCGAAGTTGTGCAACAATGTCACGAATATAATCCCGGTACTTATCATCATCGAAGACATCAGTTGTGAAGCAAGAATCAAACACTACAAATGCACAAGATAGGGACAGGAAACATTTTAGCAGGAAGCCAATAAAACTTCACCAAATGAATTTTTTAAATCAAGTCTTGTAACACCATCTGCACAACTCTCAGCGCATTTTGGAGGGCTAATGTGCTAGATCTACTAACATGTACGAGTGGATTTGTATTTTCCCCATAAATCTTGACACGAGAATAGGAGATGATAATGTTCATAAAACAAAGGAATATAATGAAGAGCAACAAACTATAATCCAGATGTTCCACAGTATACTTTGCAAATTATAAACTTCAAAAAGAAACAAAATGCATGCATCACAAGCCATTACTATGTTTAATAATACTTTAACCAACAAAATCAACTGCAATGACTAGCTGCAATTTGCTTTAGAAAAAAGGATATAACAGTACAATAAATATAACTGGGCTTCTCTCTGTATTCCTTTTGACAGTGAAGTCTTGCTAGTCACAAACTTGTTGAACATAAAAGGGCTAGTTAGTGAGCCATACAAAAATGGACATACAAACATTTTACTGATTGTTACAATTAGCAGGCCCTGACTCATGTTCTATTCTAGTACTCCACCAAAGTCAAGAGCACCAAATCTGTAGTGCCCTTCTTGGAAACTTTATTTCTTTATGTGTGTGGTTCTTATTTGTTTGTCCCTGTGACATCTGTGACAAGTGAGTGATGCTTCTTAATTAGAATAAGTAATTTTTCACTTCAAATCATACACATTTGTTCCATGTCAAATTATCTGAAGTTGTCAGGTTGGGCTTCATTGCCACAAAATTTCACAATGATGGACTTGTCTCAAAAAGCCTACAATATCTCCTACAGGATACAAGTTTTGGTTACACAAAAACTTTACATGTGCCCAAATGTGTCTAAAATGAAATAAATGTATGTGACTGTCTTTGAGACCACAGGCCTGCCTCGATACAAGATTGGGGTCCACCTCATCATGGTCAGTCACAAGACTGAATGGTAAAGCTTTCTCATGAGACACGGGAAACCACTTGTGCTGCAACAATGACGGAATAGTAAACAAAGACACCTTGCAGTCCTCTCTTACTAAGTAACAAATGGACAGAATTCATTCCATAACAAATTCTAATCGAACAGTATCACTTGTCAGATGTTTCATCAACTCCGGAAAGGCATGTTAGGTTGGCAAATTGGGTAGTTGCCCCGCCCCACAAATTAGACTTTATTAGGTCATTACTTTGAGATCCATCAACCCCATAGGGTCAAGTGAACCTACCCACCCCTCTATCACACTCTGCCTATCAGTTCCTTTGCGCTGGCACCACCTCATCCTCCAGTTCCACACAACAGCCTTTCATACCTATCTCTCTCAATCAGATCAGTGTCTGCATGTGGTGGTGGAGCACCCCGACAAGCAGCATATGGTTGCAGCCATGAAGATCCTAGAGGAGCTGCAGTGGGCACATAGAGCTGGATACTGCAGTGTGTGGCAATTGCATGCAGTGCGTGGAGCACCCTCGACAAGCAGTAGATTGGTGCAGGGACAAAACACCTGGCCAAGCTGCAGATGGGCATGTGGTTGTGTTGGTGCACACAGCTCCAACTGCTACTCAGTAATTTACGGAGCAGCAGAGCAGCACTGTTTGATACATCTCTTATCTCTCTAATTTTCTCTCATCAATTTAACTAGGTTTCAATGTTTGCGCAATTTAAATGGTATTGTGAAGCATTTGATTATTCAGTCCTTAATCTAGTTTGCATGGAGCACAGGGCTGCAAGGTGATGCCAGGCACCACACCAGCTCCGCCTCTTGGATGAATGCTCAACCCATAATGTCCACTCGGGCACCAAGTCAAACAAGTTAATGTAAATGGATTGAATGGTGCTCCTATGCACAGTGCATGGATCGCTCCATGGTTGAACCATGCCCATCCTTGAGCAGTTAGGCCAGTCTCAATGGGGGTTTCCTGTCCCAATTTCCAAGGCTCCCATGTGTTGGAAACATTGTGGACTGGTTTCATTCCCATGAAACTTCCTATGAAACTTTGTTCTTCTCTCTCATCATCAACATTGCGCCATGCCAGTTTATTTGATAAATTGTTAACTTATTTAATGCTCATGAAACTCTCATGACAGCCTCCACTGAGACTGGCCTCAGCAATCCAAAACAAAAGAAGTAATGCCTGGTAGGCTAACCTCAATACACTCAACCATATTGCACATGACGCCCAACACAGGAAGCAATGCAACTAACAACACTGTAGACAAACATTTGTTTCAGTACAGTTTCCTCCAAAGCAATTTTGGAAACTATGGCTTAGAAGGTAAAAATTCTGACTCAATATAACAGCACATCCGCTAAAGTAGTGTTGCTAAAGGTTGATGGTCGCTGAAATTTCCTCAGTCTGATCTCAACAGTCTCTCACCAGAAGGAAGTGAAAGACATTTGCACGACAAACCAATGAGGGGGGAAAACAAACACCGAAACATTTCCAGTAACCCCGCATTGCCACGACACATTTACCACGGCATTTTGATAATGGAAACGCATATCAGACCACCACGCAGAGAGCATTCCCCTGCGAAATAGACACTGGCATTGACAAGGTGGAGGGATTTGACGGGGTAAACGCACCATAGACGCGTTCGGTGATCTCAAGGAGCCCGTCGGGCGGCTTGCGGTAGAAGAACTTGCGGAAGAGCGCCATGCCGCGTCTCCCGGATCCGCCACCCGAGGGGCCCTACCGACACGAGCCTCGTCGCGCCGACAATGCCATGGATCCCCGTCCTGGCACAACGCGAGGCACAACACAATGCGGAGTTGCCACCGCGTGAAGGTAAAGGAATCGCGAAGGCAGGTTCACGCAGGTCTGGCGCCTGTGGCTGGCGCACGACGTTGCTTCGACCCAGCGCTAGGGTTTGCAGCCTTCCGCCCCTTGTCCTCTTCTTCGCCTCCCCTAAACGGAGAGATTTTGTGTGTGTGCGTGTGTGCGCGCGCGCGGGCTTCTTTAATTAATGGTGTTTTAGGTGATGCGTTTGATCTTTCGGATGGCAAAAGGAAAAAATTTCGCGACAATATAGTAATTTTGTTGGTTCGTGATAATTATTGTTAAACCATGGAATCAAAAAATTCGTCTCGTAAATTTTAACTATAATTAGTTTTTATTTTTATTTATATTTAATACTTTATACATATATCTAAAGATTCGATGTGATGGAGAATTTTGAAAATTTTTAGGTTTTAGATGGAAGTAAACAGGGTCTCAGCGAGATGGCGTTTGTTGCCTTGTGTCCCCCTGTCGCACTCGAGAGGAAGACGACGGAGCTGTCCTTTTCTTCATTTTTTGTCTTTTTTAATATTTTTCGAGTGTTGTAAGTTTATGGATGTAAATATTTTCCAAATGTATTTGTCGAGGGTATCAGTAAGGGGTATCCTAACTAATGCACATAATGAGATTACCCGTACGCAGGTCGAGGCCCTCAACTCGACGCTCTAGTCAGTCATACGTATAGTCATCGACGACCGCAGC
>Ga0182004_10002528_pt1:0-12500 | contig 14281 bp, 10 predicted proteins | sample Sormic07211540_1_FD_120479 | JGI IMG/M metagenome (GOLD analysis project Ga0182004, IMG submission 120479) | Endophyte microbial communities from Sorghum bicolor roots, Mead, Nebraska, USA - 072115-40_1 MetaG | ecosystem: Host-associated > Plants > Roots > Unclassified | place: USA...
CGCTGAACCACTGTCAATCGCCTGTACGCCGCCTCTCCAGTACCACCAATCACGGTCCTCTGTCTCCCGCTGCAGACTCCAGCCCTCCCTCACTACCTCCCGCCGCGGACTCTAGACTCCCTTCTCCGGTCACTATTGCTATGGCGGCGTCACAGGGTTCGGCATGTCGATTGTGCCCGCCGCCGTCCTCTACGACGATGCCTCAACACAGCTCATCGTGCGAACAATCCAAACCGCTCGCACCTCCATCCCCGTCGCATCCACATCACCGTCACATCCCGCTCATAGTTTTTTCGATGCTGTCGCGGGCAGGACGAAGGCGGATCGGACCTCCGTCGCAGGTCAGGAGAAGGGACAGCCGTCAGGGGCTGCCGCCCAAATCCGGAGCACCGTCAGGGGCTGCCTCTCGCCAGATCCAGACCAGTGTCAGGGCTGCTGCCCGCTAGATCGAAAACGAGAAAATGGCTATTATAGGACTCCAATCGTTTAGTTTCGCTAGAATAGGGCTCGTAACATGGGTTTTGCTAAAATAGGACTGCAAACAAATTTGTACAAGCTATAATAGGATTTTGATCCTTTTAACCATATTTTCCATCTCCTAAATATATTTATTTTTTCATAATGACCATAGTGCCCTTGAGGGAAAACGATCGATCGATCGATTCACCTTCTTTACCGGTTCTTCGGCTACCGCCGCCGCCGCCCGTCCTTCCTGCTCATGCCGCCGCCCTTCCTCCTCCACGTAGCGGCCCTTCTTCCTCCACGCCGCGGCTCCACTTCCTCCTCCACGCTGTACCTAGGCATGGCCACGCTGGAGCCAGCCATGGCCACGGCGGCCAGCCAGCCAGCCAGCCAAGGCGGCCAGCAAGCCAGGCAAGGCGGCGGCCAGCCCAGCAAGCCAGCCAAGGCGGCGGCCAGCAAGGCAGGCAGGCAAGGCGGCGGACAGCATCGTTTGTTTTCTAGAAGGGCACTATAGTCAATAAGAAAGATAGGAGATGGAAAATATGGTTAAAAGGATCAAAATCCTATTATAGCTTGTATAAATTGTTTGCAGTCCTATTTTAGCGAAACCTATGTTAAGAGTCCTATTCTAGCGAAACCAAACGATTGGAGTCCTATAATAGCCATTTTCTCATCGAAAACATCTCTGAAGATGCGATTTCATTCACTGATCGATAAGTGAATCAATCGTGTCCAATTTGCTTCTGTAGATATTTCCCTTCAATTTGCTTGTGTAGATATTTCCCTTCAGTTGTTGTTATTATCTATCCATCGTCTCTTGCATAAGGTCATCTGGGAGAAACATAGGTGACTAGCAAATTGGTCACATACAAACTGAGGAATACTGCTGTGAATCAGGTGAGTCAGATTGTGTTTTCATTCAGGACAATCTGCTAAGCTTGGATCTATATATCATTCTTTGGATTGTTGTCAATCTATTTGATCTTTCATCTGTATGTAAGTCACTTGAATTTCTCTTCCACGGTTGAGGTTAGCTTCAGGTGTGGCATTTTGAACCGTGTTTGGTGAGATCTGGTGCCAGTAGTTGGCAGATCTTGTGTGCTGCGATTGTTAGTTCTGTGTTTTTGTGCGTTCCATGTGCCTGAATGAAATAATAAATTGTGAGCGGCCTACTCTGTGTTATTTCGGATATACTATATTACTATTATTGAAAATGGATGTTCTGATAATAACTAAAGTTAGATGCCAGGTTATTCAAATTTTGCCTTTTCTTTTTGGTTGACACAGATTTAGGAATAAACTACCGGATCCAAGTGTAGCTAGGTGATCTACCTTTTCCAAATTTGAGCATTTGAATTCTGATTACCATTAACATCTAGAAATAGAGATAATCAATGAGAAATTGTTATTTGTCGGCTTCTGTCCCACATCAATTCTATCTAAAGATATAGAGTGTTGTCCGAAGGATCTGTAATCAAGATGTCGTGCTTTGATGGACAGTGGTCATAGTGCTCAGTAGGTCCTCATTATTTTTCCTCAATGCTGCAACTTTTTTCAAAATGCAAAAGGTCTTTTTAGTTTTAGCTCTGAATGTTGCAACTTCCTGTTAAAACTACTATAGCAGCACATCGTGCAACTAGATCCATTTAACTACTGGTGCCAGTTCTAGCAGAGATACAAACTATATATAAGTGAGTTCATCATTCTTAGAACCCTTCTCTAATATTCCTAATATTTAGATATCCAATGCATCTATGTAACCGAAACACTAACCTTGATGTCCTTCATTTGGTACATGCTCCAGTATTTTTCTTCAAACTGTGCAATTTGACATACTTCTTCAAACTGTGCAATTTGACATCATATCTTGCATTTGGTACATGCTCCAGTATTTTTCTTACTATTTTTTCTTCCTTTTTGCCATTCATTGTTTCTTATCATTTCAGCCTTGTAGCTTTGGGTTGGATGGAAGTCAGCAGATAGGAGATCCTGTGTTTGGTCAGGAGCATGGGTGCTAGAAGGGGAATTGGAGAATGTAGTTGCAGAGTTTTTTTAGCATTCTACCAATGAAAGCAGAATCACTTGTATATGAGATGGGGGTGAATCTTCTGTGTATCCACAATCAACACTGGGCTTACAAGGTGTTTGATTTAAAAAAACAACACATTTTTGTAACTTATTCATGGTTTATTTGCGCATGAAAGAAACGGAGATTTCTTTCCGCCAATATAAAGTATTATCTTAGCCGCATCATGGAAACATCTATACAGTAGAGTTTAGAGTTTGTGAGCCTGCGACACTCACTCTCTGTGACTATGTTACTTTCACAAGCTTTGCTTTTTTAATTAAATGTCACTTTAATATCAGTATTTATTTTCATATCATTGTTATCTTATCGTGTGACATGTGTATTTTTAGTATAAAATATTAACTATTCTGTAGCAACGCACGGATACATTACCTAGTGTGAGTAAAAGGAAAGAAGTTTGTGATGCACCTTTGGAGGGCATTAAGCAAGCATCTCTTATGATTGGCTCCATGGAAGTACTGATCTACAAGATTAAAGAACCGATTGTCATTTGGAATCAGGCTCAACCCATTATGCAAAAGGTTAAAAAAGGTGCTTCTGCATGTAAACTTGAAGCCGAGGACAACAAGCTGGACTTCAAATATTTCCAATCGAGATGGTGCCCCTCGGGTTTGACCCAGACACAACGACGCAAGCTTGGAACTTGCTCGTTGTAAGAAACTCTAGCAAGAAGCCTAGAGCTGCTTGGAGGACGGCCGATATACATATATCAATCTTAGAATAAATGGCTGATACATGTATCATCACTTTTAAAACAAAAAGGCCGGTGTATATATCGTCCTATTAGATCCTACGTCGTCCATGAGTTGGTTTTTTTATGTTTTCAGGTTCATATAATTAACCTCACCTAAAAATAGAGCCATGTATTGACAACTAAAATTATTCAATTGGCAAAGTTATAAAAATGCATAATAGACTTCACCATTGTGTTCCTCTTGTTGAGATGGTCAGAATACATACGTGCAACGTCCAACTTAGAGTCCGGATGAAGGAGTTATGCCCTAAAAAATGCTCCAATGTCCGAAGTTTTGACCCATCATAGAAGTTCCTAGCCAATGGGCGTCGAAACTTTCGATGTTCCCTGTCCGGATCTAGCTTTTGGATTTTGATCCAAACTTTCCTTGGGAAACTTCAAAATTATGTTTCGGAAGAGTTTTCTTATAAAATAAGACCACTCCCTCCATATATATTGTAGTATCATGGTCGATTGAGGTATCCAACACCCAATCATCAAAACCACACCTATTACTTTTATCTTCTATCTCAAGCTCTTCTAACCTCATGCTATCTGGCACATCTCTCGACAAGATATGTCGGTGTTCTAGGTGTCCTTGCCAATCCTAAAACAACCTCCCAGGAGGCGTTTGTGGGTTTATCAAGTGAAAAATGAGTGTCTGATCAGCCTCAACGACCTGCTGATTAGCCTTGCCATTGGGATCTCCCTCTGCTGCGTGCTAAGCCACATACAGTCTCTGTGAAAGGTCTTAATATGGTTAGACGAGGGTGAATAGCCTATTTAAAAGTTTCTACAAACTCACTAGAGCAAAGGATTAGTATAACAAATGACGTAAGCAATTTTGATCTAGTTCTATAAGAGATGCAAGCCACCTATCCAAGCAAGTCTAGTTGTTATAATCTCTATGTCCAAATAATGACTAAGTCACTACTTACACTACAGAGCTACCTAAAGTTTCTATACAAGATAGCAAGCTACACTAGTTTGTGGGAATGTAAAAGAGTGAGATGTAATCTTTATACCATCGTAAAGAGAGGATGAACCAATCATAAAATATAAAATTCAATCACCGGGAGAAATCTAATGAGACAATCACAATGAAGACATAAGATTTTTCTCCCGATGTTCACGTGCTTGCCGACACGCTTGTCCCCATTGTGTCGACCAACACTTGGTGGTTCGGTGGCTAAGAGGTGTAGACGAACCTCGTCCACATAATTAGACACTGCAAAAACCTACCCACAAGTGAGTTAGCTCAATGACGAGAGCAATTTATTGCCTTTGGCGCTCCGGCGGGGAAGGCACAATACTCCTCACAAGATCACCGGAGGTGGGGCTAAGAACAATTACCAACTCTTGCCACAACTCCACTGCTCCTCCAAGCCGTCTAGGTGGTAGCAACTACCAAGAGTAACAAGAACTCCATAGCCACAATGATCCCAAGTGTCACTAAATGCAATCGCTCATGCAAATGCACTTGAAATCACTTCCAATCTCAGAAAGATGGTGAACTATGGAGAAGATGAGTGAAAGGTGTTTGCTTAGGCTCACAAGGATGTCAAGTGTATCAAAAATGTCAAGAGAGAGAGAGCCCCAAGCCGACCAAACACTATATATAACAAACACTATATATAAAGACCCCCAAATGTATAGAGCCGTTGGATCTCTCACGGTATAGAAATTAGGGGCATCAAATGCTGCGACGGTTAGCCATCGGACGTTGGCACGCACAGATGGCGGCCACGCATCCCTCTTTTGAATCTCATATGTCGATCTCTAATGGTCACAAAGTAAGTCAGCGCCGCAATTAAAGGGGCGTCAGATGCTCCGACAAGAACCATCGAACGCTAAGCCTTTACGTCGGACGCAACTCAAAGAGGTTCCTAATGGTGAAAATCACCATCGAATGCATCAGTTGGGTGTCCATTCAACACAGCCAACGTCTGATGCGCACACCGCTCAAAATCCTCATTCATGACCCTACTAACGTCACTACTCACCAAACACTCAACAATGCTCTAGCCATGTCCGGTTCTAGAGCATTGGACGCGTCGGTGCAACACTCTGTGCTGTGTCAAAATGTCGCACGCATCAGACGCTGGCCCAGCATCCGATGCTCCCGCGACTCAGTGTTTGGTGAGTGTTTCTAGTGAGAAACACTCCGATGACTTCTCTGAATCTTGCCTCTGGTGTAATAGAAAAATAGGCATTTCATTTTCACAAAAATGTCGAATCCCGTCTCGCAAGCTTGGCGGGAGGGAGAGAGGATCCCAAACCCCTCTCTACCCCTCAAACTTCACCTCCTTTATAAATGTACCAACACCACCATGTGTATACCATCGTGTGCATGTGTGTTAGCATTTTCACAATCATTTTTTTCAAAGGACTTAAGTTAGCTCACTAGGTTCTAAATGCATGCACATAAACAATGTCACCTAGTGGCACTCGATAGACCACATAGCAAAAGAATTCCCCTCTTTATAGTAAGGCTATCTATCCTAAATGTGATCACACCCTATATGGTGTCTTGCTCACCAAGACCAAAAATCTAAGCAATACCTTTGCCTTGATCAACTGGGTTTTTTGTTTTCTCTTTCTTCTTTTCCAAGTTGAGCACTTGATCATCTTGTGGTCATCGCCATTTTCACCATGATCATCTCTAGCTTCACCACTTGACACATGTACCAACCTCATCTAATTCACATACTTAACATAGAGATTAGTACTTGAGTTTCATCAATTATCAAAAATCAAACTAGGGCTTTCACTTTGGACGATCGAACCCTACTGGCGTGTGACCTAAATCCGCATTAACACATATGAACATAAAAATACCAGCAGAATTCATATTGCCTTAAGTCTCCATAGAGGAGCACAAGTTGTACTGAAATCAAATTGCCCTGTTTGGGTGGCCGTAAAAGTGGTTGATGCTGATTTATTATGAGAAACAAATACTGTTGGCTCGCCGTAAAATTCTGGCTGATAAGTTCACTATTGTCCTTTGTAAACCAATTTTGTCTTGTTTCTCATGACAATACCATCTTTATTTTAGTTGTTGTGTAAAACCCTTTTGTTCCAATTGTATTAAAAATCTCGGGCCTCTCCACCAATTCACAAACTTGATTGTGGGAGAACTTTTGATCATTCTTGCATAGGATTCATCCAATTTTGATCATTAAATGCTTAATCTACATAGGCTAATATAAAAGATACAATATTCACAAAATGAAATAATATAAGATCGAGCTTGGACACCTTACTAATGTCACCCACAATTTGGTCAACACATATGATAATTTTAGCAATAATGGGCATAATGAAATTTAGGTCTAAATTTGATTATTTTGGGTACCTGAGCGAGAAGATTGAATTAAACGAACTTAATTTGGTTAGTTACTTCTGTAGAGCGAATTAGAGATTAAAAAAATCAGCCAGTCGCATTTGGTTAATTATGGCCACTCTATACATCGATGGACCAAAGAATTTGTACTAGCACAGTAAACATTATTGGTGGTGGTCAGAAATAATTTTGGAAGCGCCTGCGACTAACAGAGGCGGTGCTCGGTGTCTGCCATTGTTAATCGATTTTTAAAAAAATAAAAAAGCCCAAGTCCAACCACTTCTGTGCCGCAGCGCTTCGAGCCCGCTGCCACACTACCACTGCTCTCCATGCCTGGCATCCACGTGTCCATGCCACAGCGTTGAGGGGCCGACGCACCCCATGCACATCCGCTGTTGCCGCTAGAGGTGGTGGTCATGCTCCGCCGCTAGAGGATGACCTTGCCCCGCAGGATCTACCACTGCCACTAGAGGGGGTGGTTGTGCCCTGCCAACGAGGAGGGGGCACACACCCCACGTCGAAGCGCCGCTGCTGCTTGAAGTGGTGGCCACGCTTCGCTGCCGGAGAAAGGACCGCGCACAACGCACAGATCTCCTGCCGCCGCTAGAGGTGGTGACGGAGGAGGGCCTCGCCCTGTGCACCACATCTGAAGTGGGGCCTTTGCCCTGTGCGCTGCAGATGGAGCTGACACTGGGGGAAGGGAGAGAAGGGGACGATAGGATTGGATCTGGGGAGGATGGGAGAGAAGGTGCCACTGAGGAAGGGGAGGGAAGTGTGGAAGACACCATAAGAAACCCTAGATGTTAATAGAGGTGAGCCTGTTAAGGGCTCGTTCGTTTCAGCCAAATCCAGGCCAGGAATAATTCCTGTTCACTGAAGCGTATTCAAATTGTATAACGAATCCCGCTGGAATATTTCCAGAGAGCACATTCCTCTTCAACCAAACGTGGCCTAAGGGGGGTGCCTTCGAAAATGATATTTTTTTTGAAGGCACACTTTAAAAGGCCCACCTCTATTAATTGATTTTGGAAGACAGGTATTTTACGTCTGCCTCCGTAAATACATCTATCAGTAGATTTTTTATGACCGCTTCGTTAATATTTAGCTCTGTCTCACAAAATTATATAATAGTGAGACCAACACGAAACTCTGGGCTTTGGACTATACTGTCGTGGTTCTATTTTTGCCATCCGTCAAACCGAGAAGGCTAGGAGAAAGGGACGACAAATCAGGAACGAAAGAAGATGAGTGAGAGTGAGGGATGATCAGTTGCGGACTAAAGAAATTACAATGCTTTAGTATAGGTAGTATATACTAGAAACATATTTGTAGAAGAGGTGTTTGTGCTATAGAACGTAGGCATTGCGTGCAAAATGACTGACAACTGACAAGTGAAGGCCTGAAGGGGAAGAAAAAAACGAAGGAATAGATCATAAAACAAGGGTCTATAACATCCTGGTAGCACAGCCACAAACTGAATTTTAGAGCGTGAGCATCAGTGGTGCAGAGGCAACGAGCACCAGGATCACCATCATTTGCAGGTAGCCGCGGCGCTCTCCTAGCCTTCCAGCGGCCCCGTAGCCGTAGCAGTACTCCTCGCCCTCGCCATACCCGGCGCCCTGCTCATACGGCTGCTGGCTGCCCTCGCCGTAGTAGTACCGGCCGCCCACTGGCTTCTCCTGCTCGTGGTCCCGAGACTTGTGGTAGTAGGACTCGTCGGCGCCGCCGACACAGTCTCTGCGCTCCCTGATCTCAAAGGTTCCTGCGCACGTCGGAAGACGGACAGCGTGGTCAGTCACAGTCAGTCGTCAGATATGCATGCATGATGCATGGCATGGGGAGAAGAAAGAGGTCAAAATTGACATCAAGTGCAAGTGTGTTTACCTCTGTCGGGGCCGTAGCTGCATCCCGTGCCGAGCGCCTGCTTCACCGCCAGCACCGACGCGCCATTGGAGAACTTGAAGCTCTGGGTGGCCACCTCCTCCACGCACTGCAGCGCCAGCTGCGTCTCCTCCAGGCACGGCCCGCCGCAGTACTGGTCCACCTCGTTCCGCTGCACGTGGAACGCGCCCTCCACGTTCAGCCTCAACTCCGCCGCGCACTGGCTGTAGATCTGCGGGCGCACTCATTGTTGTGCCATATATATACATGATCATGCTCACGCATTTGCTGAATGAGATTGACATTAAACTTAGCTAGCGTTGATGTCTTACATTGGGGTCATCGAAGCAATGGCACGCTCTCTCGAACAATTCCATGGCTTCTTTGCCTGCAAGGAAATACAATTTTGGAGTGAAGACGTTTCAAACTTAGCTTATTTCAGATTTCAGATTTCCTGGGATGTTTCAGACATTTTAATTTCCTTCAGTATCCAAGAAAATGTCAGATTATGAAATTCCTGGCTGTTTAAAACAGCAAAGTATACGACTAGCAAAGTACAGTAGATACTCACTGGAGGAGCAGCACGGTATCAGTATGCAAATGGCGAAGGCTAGGGCTAACAAGCTACCACTTCTTTGAAAGGCCATTGAATAATATGATGAGCTGATGAACAGCGCTGGTTAGGCTTAGGCTCGCTATTGCCTCTAAATTAGCCTGTGGCTGATTGGTTATAAATATATGGCCATTTGGGAATGCATGTGGGTGGTGAGGATACAGAGGTTTTTACCAACCTATAGTCCGACTCATACTCCAAAGGATGCTCAGTTGCACACTCCTCGCTAAACTTCTCCAGAAGAATTGCCTATACTAACTTCTGAGCAATGTAATTTGCTCAACAGAAGAAAAAACATGAGCACATGCAGCTGATAACTTGTTTGCAATAAGGTTGGCACAAACCAATGGGCTAGTAGTGCTGAGATATCTAAGCTCTGAATCAGCTCCTTGATTTCAACTTTTCAAGGGCTCCAAAGAAAATTTTAGTAAATTTGCTCTGTTCTGAAAAGAGAGCACATGTAACTACAGTACTAAATCAACTTCAGTTGGACCAATCTTTTATAAAAATATGCAAATATTTATGACATCAAATAAGCACCATTTGGATTTACCATAAAATAAATTCCATAGATAAATTATTGATATTCTTTTATAAATTTAATCAAACTTATTTTTTGAGAATAAATTTGTTCAAACTTAAAATAGTTTGATTTGGACTATATCTAGAAGTACACTCTGTTTTGGAAGGAGAGTGTGGTAGTGTTTTCTGTGCTACATGTACATAACTCGTTTGTACAACCACGTTACAGCCAGGAGGGGAGGAGAGCAAATGGCTTTATCACTTTGGGTGGTGCCGTGGTGGTTTACATGTTAATTAATTTAAGGATTTGGATGACCTGGTTGTAATGCGCGCGGTTGCTTGTACCAGTTTGTTGTGTCTGAAGCTCCTTATTTAAGTTAACTAGATGAATTCTCCGCGCGTTGCTGTGAGATTTTTTTTAAAATAAATCATTATACACATAGCATTATTATATAGTATTCAGTCTATTATGTATGTATACATATGAATTTGACTTGCATGTATTTTATTGTATTAGATCTAGTAAAAAAATGCTAAGCTAATAGAACAAAAATTAATATTTGGTTACATTATAGAAGAATTAATTGGTGATGAAACAAATAGTGTATGTACATGACTTGTATGTTAATAGATTAAAGATTTAAAGTATTTCACATGATATAGATGATATGGTAATTTTTTGTAATTAATATGGGACGATATGGACTTAGTGGGGAATGATGTGGACACCTTGTATGAAGAGATAGAATATTTAGTGGGCCACTTAGTGGGAAATGATGTGGACACCTTGCATGGAGAGAGAATTCATCTAGTGGGGTTTAGTTTTATAAGAGTTATAGATTTGGTGCTAGTCTACAAACACTCGACAAATCAAATAGCTTTCTCCCAGATTTTGATTTGCCATACCGGAGGAAAAACGAGAAGTGTGGCCAACGAAGAGTAATGCTTTCACTCTTGCCAAGTCAAAGCCGACATATCTTGGTAGCTAGGACCAGCTGAATTTTTCGTACCCAAATTTCTGTCGGATCTAACGGGCTGACAGCTAGCAACCTGATCACCGAGTGTAGTGATAAACTATGGCATAAAGTATTGTTGACTGATTTATTTTGAAAGAAAAATATTGTTGAATGGCTGGCAGATTCGGCTGATAAGCCCAAACATACCTTATAGAGGCAGCTTCTGTTGGTAATTATAATATTTTCCTGGATAATACTTCCTGTTAGAGAGAGCTGCTGAAGTCCCCATGTCTGCGTGATGCAGGCATAGTGTTTATCTGCTTCTCCAGTGGGCGTCGGTGGCGACTCGCTTAGTCCGTTAGGAGTGACCTCGATGGGTCACCAGAGCACCCAAATCAGAGTCCCCATATCTGATTTGAGTAGTCCCCTACTTTATTTTTATTTATCCTCTATTTTGCAATTTTTTTCTAGTAAAGTTTTCAAATCTTTTTTAACAAACAATGATAATTAAGACCCACTTCTTCTAGCAAGGAGTGACCTCGATGGGTCACTAGAGCACCCAAATCAGAGTGCTCATATCTGATTTGAGTGGTCCCCTACTTTATTTTTATTTATCCTCTATTTTGCAATTTTTTCAAGCAAAGTTCTCAAACCCACTTCTAGCAACAGAAGTTAAGGCTGAAATGAAATTACTGTTGGCTGATTTATTGTGAGAGAAAAACACTGCTGGCTAACAGAAAAATACGGCTGAAAAGAAAACAGAACAGGCTCAGCTATCTCAACACAGCAAATCCGGGGATGAAGGAGCACGGCAACGAGGGCCTATGGGCAAAGCACCGACAAGGAGAAGCAGCCGGCCCTGGATCAGCATTCAGCAGCCATCTTTCTCAGCACCAAGAAGCCGGGGAAGGAGCCGACCCTACAACAGATCTGGTGCCAGCGAGGGAAATGAGTGTTGAGTGGCCCTGCAGCAGATCCACCTGGGAGTGTGTATGGGCAGGAGGAGAAGGGGAGGGAGCGCTGTCGCTAGTCGCAGGGAAGGGCGGGAGGGAGGGAGTCTCATCACGTGTAGAGGGGAGGGACCGAGGAAGTGTCGTCGTGGGAAGGGGAGGCAGCGCGTGAGGCAGAGCAATAGTCGGTGCATCGACCTAGGCGACTGAGGGAGCAACGCGCGCAGAAAGTTTAATAATACAGTTTCATTTGCTGGCTCTAAGATTTTTTGTAGCCTTCTTCAAACTCATAGTTATTCACTATTAATACGTGGCTCACTTATCTCTCTCATAAAATTTTTAGTTCTTGTGCCTAAGCTGGCTGTAAGTTTATAACTTGCTTCTCCTCTCTCTCCTCCATTTTCTCCTCCACCTTAGCATTTAGCCAGCTTACAGTCCACTATAATATTTGCTCTAAAGCGAAGGGAAGAGCAGCACCGGCACGGATGGGCCCCGAGATGTTGGGCCAATGGGAATCGGGTCCGAGGGGGAGATTTGGGTGCCATCACAAATTTGGAGCTTTAGTTGGGGCTCTGCTAGAGCTGCGTTTTTAGTCTGTGTATCCATATTTAGTTATGGAAGCTCAAGTATGGACCTTGCTAGAGTTGCTCTTATATTGTAAAGTCCCTTTTGATTCTGTCTTTATTGACGATGTGAAATCATTTCAACGTTCTTCCCTTTGATTGAATGGCTTGGTGATTCAACATTTTTAGTCCCATTCTCAATAGAACAAATATTAATATGAAAAATTGTAACAGCCAATTAAGTCAAGCATTTATAGTAAACCACTTGAAAATGAATAGATATGTTTGAAAATTAAACTCAATGCATCGGTTAGAATAGACACATTTGTTCCGCACTTTGTGCGTGGAAATTCCGCTCCTAGGAATAAAGGTGGCACTTCTGCGGACT
>Ga0182004_10002529_pt1 | contig 14281 bp, 11 predicted proteins | sample Sormic07211540_1_FD_120479 | JGI IMG/M metagenome (GOLD analysis project Ga0182004, IMG submission 120479) | Endophyte microbial communities from Sorghum bicolor roots, Mead, Nebraska, USA - 072115-40_1 MetaG | ecosystem: Host-associated > Plants > Roots > Unclassified | place: USA: Nebraska...
CCAATCATGGACTAACTAGGCTCAAAAGATTCGTCTCGTCAATTTCGACCAAACTGTGCAATTAGTTTTTATTTTTATTTATATTTAATACTTCATGCATGTGTCTAAAGATTCGATGTGACGAGAAATTTGAAAAATTTTGCAAAATTTTTTGGGAAGTAAACAAGGCCATAGAGTTTACATGATTTGGGGATCAAGTCTGTATGAGATCTTGATCCTAGCGAACTCTATTCTAGTCATAATTAATATACCATAATATCCCTTGTACTCATAGAGGGAACGCTGCAGACAATGAGATTGTAGAAGAAGCCAAAAGTGGAAGATGACAATCTAACATCCCTTCACAATCTAGACGGTCGATACATCGCACATGTTGTGGCTACATATGAAAACCAACAAGTAGCTCAAGCAAGACGACTGCTATTTGTGCTGATGTCGAGATAACCGAGCGTGAGATTGAAGTAGCCATGGTCCAAAATATCATGTTGGAGATAGTCACAGTCAGGTTGCCAATCTCAAGGCGGATGCACATGAAACCACAGGCGCAAAAGAGGTGCCATGGTGATGACAGAAACACGTCGAGGCAGTTGTCATGGAAGGGGGGCGATGATGTGTCGGTCAAGACCGTCAAGGATGTGGATGAAAACAATGTTGCGATCGAGATAGATGGGATGAAAACGAGAAGATTGATGCAGTCAAGCCACATGGACGAAGCATGTGTTGAGGTGTTAGTCTCAGAAACACGTATGAAATAAAGAGCAATGCACTCGTGTTGTTAATACTAAATATTCAAGGTAGAGGGCTCCAACCATATGCCAGTGTCTAAGGTGGCAGCAGAGGGGCTCCACCACAATTGCGGTGCATAGAACAATAGGGGAGAAGGTAGGAAAGAAATTATGTGTGTTGGACGAAGAAGAAGCAGTGTGGGTGTAGACACTTCTACCCAAATGCAAGCAATGTGGGCAGCCATTTTTGCTCGAAGGCGAGCAGTCCTAACACAAGGTATGGCAACAGAAGCGCTCGATGTCAGCGATGGAGATTTGATCCACATGATGAAGATTAGATATACATAAGTACACAAGAGATTGCACAACATAGTTGTCAATGCACGAGGACAACAATGAAGATGCGATAGTGAGGGAACACATCGGTGGTAGTGTTACAACTCAAGGAGACGACACAACGATAGCCCTGTTGTTTGGAAAAGATGCACGTCTTTATGAGAACCAGGTATATCATGTACCAGCAGTCCATTAGACCGAGTACCTGTAGGGCGGGATGATGATGGAAAAGGTTGGCAGAGGCATTCCACTATGTGGTGGCGATGTTGTACATGTACGAATACGAGTAGATGTGACTGAGAAGCAATGCAAAAAGACGTCCTCTCGATATCATGTGCCCAGCCCCTATAGGGTCAAGGATGTAGAGGCTGGTGTAGTCGACCAATAACGGCTGGATCAATAGGATCTGTCGTCTAAACAGTGACACTGCCTGAGTAGATATTAATCTCTCCGGGGGCGCATGGTGTGGAAGCTAGCTAGCGACAGCTAAAATTAATATTTGCGTTTAGCCTCTAGAGAGGTATATATAAATTTTGATTTGAGTCTCTAGAGCTATATATATATAATTTACATAACTTAGGGGTCAACCCAGTACATGGGACCGTAATCACAATTAACTCTATCCTAATCATAATATATTGTACATTAACACATTTACTCTTGATTCTGAATTCTGAAATTGGTGTTTGTGTCTAGTTCTGAATCGAGAGTATTGCAGTAGTACAGATAAGATTTGTGTGATGTATCTCTAAAAATTGTGCTCATGCCCTTGTTTAATGCATTCAGGATTTCGAATAACATTGGATGAACTAGAACCTCACTTTTTTTATATGCGAGCAGCAGCAGCCGCCACGCAGGGCAACAAAAACTACAAAATGCACAAACACAACCCTAAACCCTAAATAAATAAGGGGGCCCAATCTACAGGTACTGTGTACTTTGCAATAGCTCACCTTTTGTGGTTCCAAAAGCGAGATTTTCAGATGACGTTACTGATATACAGTGATGTGCGTGAACGTGAGTGACCATGCTTATTATTCGACCGGAGACTGCATCATTTACCCGAACCATCATTGATCTAGCATGGGGACCAGCACTGGGTCGCACTATTGTGTTCGTCACTTGTCTACGTAGTAAAAAAAAAGACTTCCTTTTTTTTGTGGGATCAGTACAGAAGAAAATAGAGTGGCAGTCATTTAAAAAAAAGAAAAGAAACAAGCTCATTAGAAACTTCTTTGCTCAAATTCCTGTTTTTCACAATGTTCATTCTCAACACTTGCACTTTATTTTATGCTCTGAATCTAAGGTCCACATTGTTCTGAGCTCAGATGAGCGAAGCAAATGCATTGGTGTAGCATGAGACGGTTTCAGTAAGTGGGCATGACACGAGGCAGCGATGAAAGTTCAGAAAGGAAAATCGCTTGCAACCAATCAATTAAAAAACGGACAAGTTCAACAATTATCACCTAATTCCCCGCAAAAAAAACAATTATCACCTAAATAATTTGACCCTTTTCTTTGGCATAAATAAGTCGTACAGATGCTACCAAGAATGGGGCACGAGAGACTAGGAAAAAGTTAAAACACGGTGCAAACCTACTAAATGAGTAAACTAAATTCAGTTGACCAGGCCTGTATGGATGTCCATCCGGGACCAACCCTTGCTGCAGGCAAGGCACATGGAACAAAAGTGGTGGTAATAGACCCTCCGTCTACAAAATGTCCTGCGGGATCCAAAACATGCATACACTACTACTTAAAGTCAGTGGGAGGTGATTGTCACTCACCACCAAACCCAATCTCTACTTGAAACCTGTGGCTTCCAGGTAAATATTTCTTATTGATCAAACCATACCCTCGGAAGCAAGCTTGATGCGTTGGTGATGCTCAGTCACTTTGTAGTCAACTACCTCCGAAAATAACTGTGGATCCAATATACAGTCAGGCCGGCCATAAACAGCAGCTTGCACACTAGCCACGAGCTTCGCAATCTCCCTCCCAGAGAAGCCATCGATCTTCCTTGCAGCTTTCCTGAGCAAATCATCGCTTATGCCATTCACCTGAATCTTCCGCTGCTGCTTCTTAAATAATGCACCCCAAGAAGATCCTTTGCCCTCTTCCTTGAGTATATATTGGTTCAAGTATAGCTTGAGCAGTTGAAACCTCTCCTCCTCTCCGGGCAGGGGGAACTCTATGACTTCATCAATGCGGTCAGTGATAGCAGCATCAAGGTCACCCGGTCTGTTTGTTGCCAGGACAAGGACAATGTCCCTGGACTGGTCGCCAGTTCGAAACAATAATGCATTGAGAGCACTCCGCTGAGCTTCGCTCATATGGGTACTGTTACGCCTGGTACATTGGTAAATAAAAACAAGTGATTAGAGATAGATGGAACCTGTGGAGCTTCTTGTACTAGTGGTACCAACCATTCAATGCAAACACATTTACAGCTTTGCTATGATTTTTATATCAATGGGCTCGGATGCACTAGCTGAAGGAGAAGGGGATTTTTCTTCAATACTGAATCATTTCTTATCTTAATTCATATAGGAGAGAGATGAGCCCATATAGATTGGATGGTGAAAGAGTATGGGTGAGAACAGAAAACTGTAATGCTCCTGCAAGACCACACAGTACAAATTAAGGTGCTGCTTGGCTATGATTAAGCCAGGGTCAACTTAAGCATTAATTGAACTAAAAAATTGCCAGGCTTGTTAAACCAGGTTGAATTTATTTTAAGATTCAAAATTAGTTTAATTCAAGATCAAGTGCTTAAGTTCAGTTTTGTTCAACTAATCATAACATTATCAAGTAGCATCAGGCATATAATTTTAGAAAACTTACTCGCACAAGAATGCATCAGCTTCATCAATGAAAACCAGCATGCCTTTCTTGGACTTCTTAGCCCAGTCAAATATTTGATGGATCTTGGTAACAGCCTCTGATCCTAAGGGTGCAACATCTCCTCCCGTCATCATGGCATAATCCAGGCCCTGTCATGTCAGGGATGTAAGGGTGCAAGTAGTATTGGATACCAGGACCCATAAAACATTCGAACTGATTATACTAATTACCAAACTTGTGTCCCCCACTAGTCCCATTTCGAAAGAGGAAGAAGATAATCCAATTAGTAAACATAACAAAAATACAGAATCTAACAACTTCCATAGACCACCAACATCTCTATTATCGTTTTAAGTCTCAAAGTGACAAGGAAAAACAGGTTGTTTCAGGGGACTAGCATGTTCCTATGGATGGAGGATGGTGCAAGAAAAAATAGATCCACAGAACTTACAGATTTGCGAGCCATCTCCCTGGCTACTAAAGTTTTCCCAGTTCCAGGAGGTCCATAGAACAGCATGTTGCGGAAAGGTGCACCGTGAGACTTTGTATTTGCAGTTGCTCGTGCAAGATGTTCAATCCTCCGCTTGAGTGAAGGGTGCAGAATAACGTTCTCAAAGCCTGCTCCCCCCGACAAAGATGCTGAGCTAGGTTTGAGTAACCTAGACATTGGTAGTGGGAACTTTGGCATAGATGATTCACGGATCAGCGAAGGCTGACCCAAGATTCTATTGATGTAACTCCATGTAACCCTGGCACCTTCCCTGAAAAATGAAAATAGAAAACAATAAAACTTAGAAGTCTCTATTATTGTGTGTGAAAATGTAATAGGTACAGGTAGGATTTGCTAATGTCTTGAGTCTATGAACTCTAAAAATAAAATTAGGGAGGCAAACCTAGTAGTATAAACTCCAGCAGCCAGTGCAGTAACTCCTCCAATACCCATTATTAGTTTGCTCCTATCAGTTAACAGCGCTTTGAATCCACCTACAAGTCCACATGAGAAACAAGGATCATAACCAGTGCAAATAAGAAATTAATATAGTTTAGCGTTATTTTAGTACTAGAGTTGTTTATAAGAAGAATGGCTTTGATCCTTGTCTGTAATTCAGCATAAAATTACCAAATACGGTTTCAGAAAATATGATGCAATAGTATTGACAAGAGTCACAAGACCAAAGTGCATATGCACTTGCAAATTACAAGACTTAAATACTAGCACTCTGTTCAACTAAGTGTGAAGAAACATTCAAAAAAAACTTTTAAATTTCCTATATCAACTAGTCCTGCTCCAAATTGTAAGTTGTTCTGGACTTTTTAGATATACTCCCTCCGTTTCAAATTATAAGTCATTCCAAGAAACTTGAAGAGTCAAAGCATTTTCAAGTTTGACAAAAAATATAGAGAGAAATATAAAGAATTATGTCATAAAATAGGTACACTATAAAAATATAACTAACAAAGAATCTAATGATACTTGGTTGGTACAAAAAATGTTATTATTTTGCTATATAAATTTGGTCAAACTTGAAAAACTTTGACTCTCCAAGATTCTTGGAATGACATAATTTGAGACGGAGGGAGTACATAGCTATGTATCTAGAAAAGCAAGACTGACTTACAGTTTGGAACGGAGGGAGTATTTTTTTAAAAAAAAAGATCAGCAGACATGTATTTGTCCAACTAGACCAAATTATAGGTTTATCCTTTTTTTTTATTGCCCGGACATTCTAGTGAGAGTGGTAGATTAACTTCATAAAAATTGCTAATGAAAAAGGCATTGAAACCTTCAATGTGCGAAAAGGTTGTATTTATTGCAGAGAGCCACTTTTCCTTTTCACCCTTCATACGTTCCAACATCATTCTTTTTGTAACTTCTTCTGATTCCTTCTCTTCATGAACGCGAGCATTTGCTTCTGCTAAAGCTTTAGCTCTGTTTAATTCCTGATCTATTTCAGCCTTTTCCTTCTCAGTCCGTATCATTTCTTCCAAAATCTTCTGTTCTGTTCCACGCCTAGCTTCTTCTCTCCTGAGGGCAGATGCCTCTTGCATCTTCACAAGTTCAGCATCCTGTCTCCTTTGTGCAGCATGCTCTGTCTGCCAAAATGGGTATGCTTGATTAAATTGTCTGTTAGCCTCATAGCAGCAGCACCATTATAGGAGGTAGCTAAATGAATTATAAAAATAGACTCTTCAATACCTGCATTCTTTTTCTAGCTAATTCATCCTCATAGCGTAATGCTTGAGCTTTTGCCTGAGCTTCTTGTTGCAAACTATTTCTGTAATCTTCAGCTTTTTTCTGCATCCTCTCCTGCAGATCAGATATTAAGGATCACTGGACGAACATAAGTTCACTGCCGGCCATACCAAAGAACCACAATAGTTGAATGCACGCGCACGTGCACACAGAGAGATGGAGAAGTTGAAAGACTCTTAACACATCACCAAAGTTCTACAGCTCTAACTTTTCATGTTGATCAGTTGTTCATTTTATAAGCTGTGGACTTGTGGACTTCTAAATTTGTAGTTACTTGCTACCCACAAAGGTCAGCCAGAGTTGTTTTGCACGTCCACTGTTTTGATGAAGCCCACAATATTTCAAGTTTTGACATCTCACTGTAAAGTTAATATGCTTTACTGATTCCAATTATAACGCTAACCCCAATCTTATGCAGTTGCCACAAAGTAAAGCAAGGAAGTTAGGCAGGCTGTTAGGCAAATAAGGTACTTGAGAGGTTCAGGTCGCGTGAGCAACCAATCTCCACACGCAGCCGACGTCCTGGCTGCAATACTAACATCATTTGTATCAACAAAAGGGACAAGGCGTCAGGAGCTCACCATGTCCCTAAGCCTCTCGTGGACAGCGTGTAGGACCTTCTCGGCCTCCAGCTCAGTGAGGCGCGTCTCCTCCTGCTTCCGCATCAGCTCAAACACCTGCAGCCGAGCAACAACATGAACAGCAACACGTCAGGAGGGGCAGACCCCGTTATGTGGCGCAAAAGGGCGGGCACCTTGCCTGCTTGGCGAGCGGTGAGTTGTTGATCTGCCGCAGCGCTCGGGCCATGCGCTCCAGGGTCTCCGGGTCGCGGCCGAACGCGGAGGCTCCCAAATTGTCCTCGTCGCCTGGATTCGACGGTGGGGACTGGCGGCGGAAGAGCCCGTCGGCGTAGGCGACGTTGGTGAGCGACGCCATTGCAGCGGCCGCGCCGGCGACAGCCGACGCCGCCCTACCCGGCGAGCGCAGGCGGAGGCGGCGCAGCATGACGAGGGAGGCGTACGGGCCCAGGGTTTATGGCAGTGCGCCGTGGGGAATAGAGACGCGAGGAGGCGAGAGGAGGAAGAAGGGGGCTGCGCTGCGAAGGCCGAAGGGGTTTCTCCGCTAGCTTCTGGCTAAACCCTCCGCTTTCTTTCTTCTTTTCCAAGAGTCCGGAGTCCAGCTTGACCTGGGCCTGCCGACAAACCTGTATTCAGGACCAGTTTAGGCCTTGCCTGGCAAGACCCAACACAGGCCCATCAACATGAGGCAATGACAAACTGGGTCTTACCAAACCAGGCCTTTACACGCTAAAAAGATTCAATGATGCAATGGAGATATATTAACTCGGAAATTCAGGGGGGGAAAACTACTGTCTGAGAGCAAAGTTTGCATAAAATTTTAACAATCTGGTTAACTTTCATCGACCTATGTTACAAATCTGAAGAGGTGGAGGAGGAAACCAAGATGCAAGCAAGTAAAACAAACGAGTTGGAGCTGCAAGAGAAGGGAGGCAATACATAAAGAATCATGTGCGGCTATAGGCTAAATTGAAGTTAATCCGCTAAAGTAACCCTACAACATGGAGGAGTTAGTAGTCATCTTCGTCGTCCAGGTCTGGATCATTCGACGGCCGTAGTCTCTTGCCATCTCGCCCACCAGGGCGCCCTCCCTTCTTCGGTTTGCCTCTGTTGAAAAATACGCAGCGACTCAGAACCAAGCATCAACACCATGAACCAAAAGTTCAAGTCGCAAGAACTAAGACAAACTTCTTCACTCTAATGGCTCAAGTGTTTAGTGAACTTCATAAAATCGCTGCAGAAATTGTAACTGAAAACTTACTGCCCATTTGCAGGGGTGCTCCCACCCTTTGAACGACCTGCTCCATACTCTCTTCCATCTGCCAGGATTATACAAGTATGACAGATCAGGTAATACTCAATACCTGTTCATGCAGAATATGAAAAGATTGCTTCGCAGGTAAATTAATGTCCAGAGAAATAACATTGCCCAAATCAAAATTGAATGTGCTTTCTTTGGCACCATGGAATTAAATTTCAACCAAGAAGGAAATGTAAGAAAAGCTTACCATCTCGTCCTTGTTCATCAACCTGTATATGCACAGGAAAACGGAGCAGAAATTAACAAACTCTAAACTTTGGAAAGCCATAGGAAAAGAATAATTTGAAGCCGTGTGCTATTCAGCAACATTTAGCAGTAATGCTCGTACCGCTGGAGAAGTAACTGATGATAGAGAGAATAACCTCTCGTCTGCCTGAAATTTCCGAGAGCGCTTAAGGCTGAAATCAGTCAGAAGCCATCATGAATGTTCTATGTGATCAGCATTCATGAACTGACTCTAAAATGCCAAATAAAAAAAAAAAGAACATTTTCCTCTGCAGAATAATCGCATCACACCATAATCTCAAATGGACAATCATCACCATAGTCTAATTATATTTCCAAATATAAAGCTCTCATGCTGAGTTTGCTGACCCTACACACAGTAGGTAAAGGAACTGGCATGACAAGACATAACAAGAGCATAAAAGGATTCCTTGCACACAATTTTCCTCCAATAGATAGATTATACATGACCCATGCTGATATATAAAGTTCTAAGGACAGGTCTCAATCATACAGTTAATGCCATCAAGGAACAGATACATTGAAATGTCAAAAACATTGATACTATATGCCAAAAAATAATAAAGATCTCGAGATATTGATTGCATCAGTTACTCAATAACAAAATAATGAAAACTTAGGTGTCTTACTTAGAGCTGTTTTTTGAGGATGACAAAAAAGATTCGAAACCCTTCAGCACACTTCCAAATTGATTAGACTCTTGTAGGTAGGTGGTCTCCATATCATAAACCTGGGGTTGTCATTATCATTAGTTCAACAAAAATACTAAAAGCATGGAGAGTAAACTTTAATTTTCTCTGGTTGCTTAATTTTTGCTCATATCTAAAGAACAAATGATGTTTTTTTTTCAATTTTGCTAAAGACAATTGCCCATCTAGATATTACTGGTCTAACAAATAAAAGCACACTTTAAAACGGAAGTTTACAAATATTTGAACATAGTTGGATGCTCCTCAGGTGTATAAATTTAACTTTAAGTCAACTTTACTACAAGCAGGTGACACTACAGATATTCTGCTGTCTCTAGAACATAGGATTAACAACTGCTAATTTGGTTAAAAAATGATCAACCTCCAGTACTGTGCTTCCTCAGTTGAATTGAAAGGCTTCAAACAAGGGCAATATGTATCCTTCCCTTTTATGAAACAAGAAAGGTTACCCTCTTTGCTAAATCAGCTATTCAATTGATTCGATCATTTTGGACAAAAACATAAGATTCAAAACTAAAGTATATTTAGAGCTATGTGAGAAAGCATACTGGAATACAGCTTAACTAATTATTCTGGCCATCATATAAGTGGAATACATCTTTTATTATTTTTGTAGTCTGATAATCAGCAAATGCAATTTTTTAGCATCAAGTGTTTCATATCACTTGAACTTGAGTGATTATAGCAAAGATAAGAGCATCAACAAAAATTCTGTTCACCAATCTAGATTCTTGATTTAGTCCGATAGCAGACTTTGCTCACTGTGTCGGTACCTCCACCGAAATGAAGTCACAGTTTACTTCCATCCTCTCCTATGGATACTATATTCTTTAGGATTGAAGGCCACGATGGCCCTGTGCATGTGCAATAACATCAGGGTTAAATGTAGCTGTTCTGGTGCATAAAAAACTGTAGTTGTTCTGAAACTTTGTTTTTCACTAGGATCTGTATTGTTCTTGAGCCAAAACACGCATTTTAGGACAAATTTTGGTTGCCACATACATCTGTGAGTCGAATTCTACGACCTTTCAGCGCCTCAAATAAAAATGTCCACCAACAGTTCTCCCAGAGAGGGAGCGGGGTTTCATATCTTTGACAACGGCAAGTCCAGTGAAGGACCCGAAGAAAGATCGCAGCTTTTGAACAACATACGCGCCCACCGACACAAACCCTAACCGAAAAGGGATCCGGGAGGGACAGTCGGAGGTGGAGAAGACCTAACCTGGCGCTCGATGGAGCGGAGCTCCTCCTGGAGCTTGGCGCGCTTGCTCATGAGAGCCGAGAGCATCGCCGTGGGGTTTGGCGCCGGCGGAGCAGGCGAGGGCGCGGAGCCCGAGGCTGCCTTGTGCGCGCCGCTCCCTCCTCCGCCCCCCGAATCCATGGCCACCGTTTCTAGGGTTTGAGTTCGCGTCCGCCTGTCCGGGATGTTGGGTTTCGGCTCGGATGTTGTACGGTTACAGGCGGGTCGTTGACAATCGACCACGTCGCGCGCGAATCCTCGACTCGAGCGAGACCCTTTTTTTTTCAGAAGTGAAATTGCGTTGGAAATGTTCCGAGATGGTGCTAGATGGTAGATACAATGAATTTTTGGGAGGAACTTGCTCTTGTTAATTCTGTCCTCTATTTAAACACTAAATTTTGGAGCCAAAAATGGAAATAAAAAGTTAGAGATCATCTGTGCAAATTTACATGTGGCGTGGAGGGACCGAATTTGTATTGTATTTAATGGATAAAAATATTAATTAAAATCATTTGCATACCATTGAATGGGTATTTTCCCTAGCTACAATGGTCAAATCATTTTCTATATAAAAGAAAGTTTATTTGCTTCTACAGTTCATTTGCATACCATTAAATCATTTTCTAGACCAAGATCAACAATAAAGAAAGTTTATTTGCTTCTTCAGTTTTTGATCGATCTATCCCGAACCATCCTTGACTAGCCGGACTCAATAGTAATTGGAGCATGATGTCTCCTTGATCACTCCAACACCAGTCTCACACATACTTGCCATGAAAGAGACATCGGTGTTCATTTCTGTCCATCCAGTGGATGTTAAAGGTGGACTATTTAAACACTAAATTTTCTATATAACGTGGAAGCTTGTCACGGGGTTGCACTATGTTTGACTTTTATGGATGAAACAGATCACTTTTTCTTGTAATATATGGTAATACCTTATTGTTTTATTAGGTGTTCCACAGAGTCTCCCACAGGCTTAGGAGAGAATGGATCGGTTCAGTAATTAATGTGGCATCTAACTAATGGGTTTATGTTGTTGCGAACCGATCATGCTTTCCATAAGAGAGGCAGCACAAGAGTCTTTTGACTCGAAAGATTTGTTCAAAGGTAGTAGCAATCAGCTCGAGACCATGGGACAAACTATTCCTCATTTGGTAAATCCTAATAATGATGTCATGTAAGAGTTATCTCTATTTAAGCTTATCTCTATATCCCCTTGCCTGAATATCTTAAATAATCATAAGACCACAAGCTTCCTTCTTTAGCATGAAGATAAAGAGGAGTCCATTTATCTTTGTGCTCTCTTCACCCACTGCCAGCTTGTCCATCCATGGCAAAACCTTTTTTTAAGGTTTTATGGGGTTTTGTGTTGTTGGGTTTCGAACGAGCTTATCAAAACTAGAGGAAGGCAAACTCGATGGTTGTTGTGCTTACAGGGTTGGGCAATGCGTGCCACTGACTAGGTAGGTGGCAGTGGACAATTGTTAGCACAAGAATGGTTTGAGAAGACAAAGAACGATAAAGATATGGGGTTTGTGGGTAGTGATGGAAGGTGAGGTGGTAGTGTTGATAGCGCTAGAGGTCGAGGCCGCTCGGTAGGCAGAACAGGGGCAACAAATCAGGGTTGAGAAGAAGGTGTAGAGGGGATGTACCTGGTTTACACTAAAAGAAGAGTGCTCCCAACATAGAAATTATATACTAAATTTTAGGTTCAAATCTCTCCTATCCAGCTATCATCGTCAGAGCGTCAAACTGAGGCCTTTATCGGGAGTAAGACCTCGATCACCCAGTTCTAGATTATAATCTTTATCCTTAAATTATAGAATATAGGCTTTATCTTAATTTTTGAAGAGTGCATCAATGGAGACAGACCGTAAATGGTGACAAACAAAGGCGTGTGACTTTTTTTTTCTAAACGAATAGGTATATAACCTAGTTTTGTCCTAATTTAACATCTATCATGATGGATCCAATAATACTAATCATCATAATTTTGTAATTATATCCTATTATTAGATTGGTTAAACCATACAATTTAACTTAGGATAAAGTAATGGTTATATTTAAGGGCCAAGGGAACACAACATTTTCCTAAATTTTAGATGGGAATCGAACCTTGCCTAATCTCGCGCACCAAGCTGGTAGCTGGCAGTCGATACGGCACAACCAGTACGTCCAACAATTGCAAGTTGAGACTAGTCGGCCAAACTTGCGCAACATAAACAGAAAACGCTGCCTTAACCCAAATTGATGATATTCATGTTCAGGATAACATTTCTTTCATCAATCATGGAGGCAATGTCTGTCTCTCTGAATGCTCCAATGTATTTCCTATTCATTTTTCTGTCTTCAGAGACTGTACCGAGTGGATATGCACAACACAACACATACTCACGTATTGCCTTTTGAGCCGCTACGTTAACCACCTGGCGAAGGATCATGTGGGTCTCTGTTGCCGCTGCTCTGGGACCAGCCTGCACAGTTTGATGCCCTGGTCAGTTATCCTTTTGCGGATCGCCCAGTCACTTGTCCAAAGATGAGCAGTTTTTCCTTATCATACAACTGTTTAGTACTTGGCCCTGAGTTTGGAGCTATATGCCAAAGCCTGTCCACGTTATCACGTCAGTCAGCAGAATCAGCAAACAATGGCGACAAACGGAACGTGTGTCGCTTCATGACTCAACCAACATCACAGGCAACAGGCATGCCCGAATTGGGGATTGGAGCAAAAGACAGTTACCACACAACCACAGATTTATTTCACCATAGCATAACACAACGCTACCAGGTAGCAGATTACACAGCAAACCGGACATACACTTGGATGGAAGCCACCAAATAGCATAGTTAACATCTTTAGAGAGCGCACCAATCATGTTATTAGTTTTCTGGACCAATTGCTGCTTCACGCTCTAGAGATATAAGCTCTTACAAGATCACATTCACTGCGGTTTGGGGTGCCTCATCCTGAAATAAGAAACCACAACGGGTCACTGTTATCGTTGGCTGAATATTGGAAACATGTGAAAGCTAAATTCGGTATGCACTCTCATGCAACACAACGGAAAACCCACTAGTGCCTGTAACCTGTCATAAGGCGAACACCTTTAATAAAGGTATAGTAGTTGGGTTCTGTAAGATGCAGAACTTTACGCGAATATGCACAAGGTTAAGGCATGGGGAATGGGAGGAAAAGGCTACTTCTAGAAAAATAATACCTTGGACTGATATTCTAGTGTTGCCTACTTGTTTCACAGAGAAATATTGATTTGGGTGCTCAGCTTTACAGAAGTTTAGTGGTAGCAGCACAAACTACTAATGGTTATCGCTTGCAGAAAAGAATTTCCAGGCCAGTACTAAGGTGATCAGGTAGTATTTAGATCGGCAACTGCAGAGGTGTACTGGAGTCTATCCAATATTTCCCAAGATAACTAATGTATAAACTGAGACTAAATTGGAGCAGATAACAGCTATAACTATCCACTTCAAATGAATGGTGTTGTCAACCAGTATTTAGCTGTACTTGTCATTTATAGTGTATCCTCCATTTACTTGAATTTGCATGTTGCCAAGCAAATCTGGTGATCGACAGCTAAATAATGGAGAAAAGAACAAATGGTAAACTCCAATTAAAATAATGTCTAAATCGCAAAGAACAACTAGAAGAGCGAGCAAAAAATCACATCGCAACCTGTAAATAATCCTTATAAACAAGGTCCATACTATATAGACAAGTTCATATAAGGGATTATCCTAAGATGAAACATGACAACTGCAGTATAGTCTATATAGACAAGTTCATAAAAAGAAGGGAAAATCTTTTTCCAAAAAAAAAGAAGGGAAACACATATTTTTGCTACCATGCATTTCTGATTAGCAAACTAATAACCACATTAAATGTTAAGAAATAAGTTAATGCAGCAAATCTTAATAACCATGGTTTTGACTTAAACTTTTGGAAAGCATATGACAATGATAGTCAAGACTGGGCCCATGCATACACACAGTTTAAAAGGTGAGTAAC